>Ga0315281_10002857_pt1 | contig 25492 bp, 21 predicted proteins | sample YL17G07_0_MG_FD_204540 | JGI IMG/M metagenome (GOLD analysis project Ga0315281, IMG submission 204540) | Sediment microbial communities from Yellowstone Lake, YNP, Wyoming, USA - YL17G07_0 | ecosystem: Environmental > Aquatic > Freshwater > Lake > Sediment | place: USA: Wyoming | collected... | reverse complement strand
TCCTGCTGGCGGTCGCCGTCATCGGCTTCAGCGCGCTCGGACTCGGCAGCCACTAACCCTCGCCCTTGCTACGCTCCCGCCGACGCTCGAGCCGCCCGCGCCGCAGACGCTCCAGGCGCTCCCCGATCTTGATCTCGAGACCCTGGTCGGAGGGCTCGTAGAAGACTCTGCCGGCGAGGGCATCGGGCAGGTACTGTTGATCGACATCGGCGTCTTCGAAGTCGTGCGGGTAGAGGTACCCCTTGCCGTACCCCTGCTCCCGGGCAAGCCGGCGGTGCGACGATGGTCTGAGGTGGAGCGGCACCGGTAGTCGGCCATGTTCCTCGACCTCGGCCAGGGCTGCGAAATAGGCCGCTCCTGCCCGGTTTGACTTCGGCGCGCTGGCCACGTACGCGGCCGCCTGGGCGAGCGCGTACTGCGCCTCCGGCAGACCGATCATCTCGACCGCATGCATCGCCGCCACCGCCACCTGGAGGGCGCGAGGATCGGCGTTGCCCACGTCCTCGCTGGCCGCGATCACGATCCGCCGCGCCACAAAGGTCGGGTCCTCGCCGGCCGCGATCATGCTGGCGCACCAGTACAGCGCGGCGTCGGGGTCATTGCCGCGCATGCTCTTGATGAAGGCCGATGCCGCCTCGTAATGCTGGTCCCCCACCTGGTCATAGGCAAGCAACCGCTGCTGCGCCGCCTCGGCGATGCCCTCCGACGTGAGCTCCGCTCCATCGGGGAGCACCGCGGCCGCCGCCTCCAGGATGTTCAGTGCCTGGCGGGCATCGCCCCCGGCAAGCTTGAGCAGGGTGGCCCCCGCCTCGTCCCGCAGCAGGATGCGGTCCGCCAACCCGTCTGGCCGTGCCAGCGCGCGGGCGACGATGGCACCCAGCTCATCGGCCTCCAGCGGCCCAAGGCGGTAGACCCGCAGCCGCGAGAGCAGCGGCGAGTTGATCTCGTAGTACGGGTTTTCGGTGGTGGCGCCGATGAGGGTGATCGTGCCGTCCTCGATGTGCGGCAGCAGCGCGTCCTGCTGCCCCTTGTTGAAGCGGTGGATCTCGTCGATGAAGACCACCGTCATCACCCCGCCGGAGCGCGCCGCCTTGGCCTCGGCGAACAGCTTGCGAAGGTCGGCCACACCGCTGGTCACCGCACTGATCTGGTGCCACGCACCGGCGGCGCGTTCGGCGAGGAGCCGGGCGAGGGTCGTCTTGCCCGACCCCGGTGGACCCCAGAGCAGGATGCTGGGCAGGTAGCCGGGCTGGACCACCTTCGTCAACGCGCCGACATCGCCCACCAGGTGCGGCTGTCCCACAAAATCGTCGAGCGTGCGTGGCCGCATCCGGGCAGCCAAAGGGGCGGTGGGCCCCTCTTCGTCGAAGGAGAACAGCGGTTTGGAAAGAGGATCGGCACGCTTCGGCACTGTGGCGCGAATGGTAGAGGCGGGATCGCCTGGTCGCTCGCGATCGTCGCTGCTGGCCGGGGCTAGCGTACGTCGAAGTTCAGTCGCATCGCGTAATAGTGCCCGGCGAGGTTGCAGATGAAGACGTAGTGACCGGCTGCGAGGTTGACGGTCAGGCTCGCGCTCTCGCCCACTCGAAGGGGCTGGACCCTGTCAACAATATCGAGGCCATCTTCGATCACCGTTGGGAGGCCACTTGCGTCCACGTGCTTGGGGAGGTCGGCCGCGTCCAGGTCCGTGCGGATCACGACAAACTCGTGGATGCCCGCCCCGGCGTTTCCGACATTCTGAACGTCGAACGTCACCTCTCCGGCAGGCGCCGATACCGAGCTGAGGTTGATGACGACGTCCTTCAAGGTGACCGTGATTGGTCCGTCGGCAGGCGCGTCAGTCGCGGATGCGCTTGCCACCGAAGGCGCGGTTGTATGGGCCGATGGGGTCGAGGCGGCTCCGGTGCTGCTGCTTACGCTGGCGGCCGGGCTGGCGCTCGTGCAGGCAGCTAGTGCAATCGCGAGAGTCGCCATCCACCCGACGGCGAGGCCCAGGTCGCTGGCACGAATCGGCTGGATCGGCGACATCGAGAGCGGCTCCTCGCGGTCTCCCGCCCGCGACGCATGTCGGCGGTGCTGTGGGCGGGTCAGTCGCGTCAACATCGCAGGGATCAACGCGCGTCGCCGGACTCTGCTCTCGCTGCGAGAGGCTGTCAATCGGCGGTTCCAGCACCTGAAGCGGGGTGAGCGCCGGGCTATGATGCCTCGCCATGGAGCAGAACCTGCGCATTCCCGGCCCGACCCCGATCCCGGCGGAGGTGCGCGCCGCCCAGTCGGCGCCGATGATCGACCACCGCGGCACCGAGTTCGGCGAGATGCTGCGCGAAATCACCGGCGGGCTGGCCACCCTGATCGGGACGAGCGCTGAGGTCTTCGTGCTCACCGGTTCCGGCACGGGGGCCCTCGAGGCGACCGTGGTCAACACGCTTTCGCCGGGCGACCGGGTGCTGGCCGTCACCATCGGCAGCTTCGGAGATCGGTTCGCCAAAGTGGCAGGAGCGTTTGGCGCCGATGTCGAGCGCTACGAGGTCGAGTGGGGCAGCGCCGCTGACCCCGCGCGTCTTGCCGCCCACCTGGCGGCCAACGCACCGTATCGCGCCGTGCTGCTGACTCACAATGAAACCTCGACCGGCGTCACCAACCCGATCCGCGAACTCAGCGCCGCGGTGCACGCCGCACCCGCAGAGCCACTCGTGCTGGTTGACGGCATCAGCGGACTCGGCGCCCTGCCCTTCGAGATGGACGCCTGGGAAATCGACCTCGTCGTGACCGCCAGCCAGAAAGCCTTCATGGCGTCGCCGGGGATCGCCATCGCTGCCGTCGGAGCACGGGCGCGAGCGGCTGAAGAAACGGCGCGCATGCCACGCTTCTACTGGGATTTTGCGGAGGCACGCCGCTGGGCCGAGAAAGGGCAGACCCCGTGGACCCCCGCGGTCAGCGTGCTGTACGGCCTGCGGGTCGGCGTCGGGCGGCTGGTGGCCGAGGGACGGATGCGGACCTGGGCGCGCCACGCCGCCGTCGCCGCCGCAGCCCAGGCAGGCCTCCAGGCGCTCGGCCTGTCGCTGGTCGCCGCCCCGGCCATCCGCTCGGCCACGGTGACCGCTGCCTGGCTCCCCGACGGGTTGGAATGGGCGCCCTTCAATGCAACGATGCGCTCGCGAGGACTGATCGTCGCCGGCGGGCAGGGCCAGTGGGTGGGCCGCATCCTGCGTTTCGGGCACATGGGCGATGTGGGGATCGACGACATGGCCAACGCGGTGCGGGTGATGGGCGAGGTCCTTGTCGAATCGGGCTGGCCAACTGACCCAGCTGCCGCCGTGCTCGCCAGTCGCCGTGCCTTCGAGGGAAGCCTGGCGGGCGCTCCCCGCTGACTCAGGCCCGGCCGCGCCGGGGGACAAGCGAGGCCAGGCGCCGTCGGACGGTGAGCCACAGCAGCGGAAGCTGCAGATGACTCCACGCCCGCTCCAGGCGAACGATCACCTCGGCCGTGAGCGATCGTCCGGAGTAGCTCTGCCAGACCTTGCCGTCGGCGATCTGCCGGATCTCGCCACGGCGCGCGGGCAGTTGATCCTCGAGCCAGGCCGCGTACTCGTAGATCGTCTCCGACGGGCTCCGCGCGGCGCCGCCCTGCGCGGCGGCGAGGGCGAGGCGCTGCCACTGTCGGTCTCCTGGAGCGAGGATGCGGAACCGTCGACGTGCCCTGGCCAGGCGCCAGGCGAGCGCGATCGCCAGCAGACCCGCCGCCCCGGTGATCACCAGCAGGTTCCCGCTGCGGGCAGCCTCGGCCGGCGGCTTCTCTCCCGGCTTGAAACTACCCGCGACCGGCTCGAAGTTGTCCATCTTCGAGATGAAGCCCGGATTGGATCCCTCTGCGAACCCGGTGCCATTGACTCCGCCAACCGGCGGAGTGACCGGAGGAACGACTCCGCTGCCCGCCAGGCGTACGACCAGGGGGATGGACTTGGTGGCTTCGAAGATTTGCCAGCCGTACCCGGGGAAGTAGATCTCGACCCACGCGTGCGAGTTGCGCTCGCGGTACTGGTACACGCCGGTCGAGACGCGTTCGCCGGGGGCATAGCCGACGGCAACCCGGGCCGGAAGGCCCACCGATCGGGCCAGGACGGCCATGGCGGAGGCGAAATACTCGCAGTAGCCCGTCAGTCCATTTGTGTTGTCGAAGAGGAAGAAGTCGACCAGGTCGCGGTCCGGATCGGCCGGCACCGGCGCGATGGTCGAGTAGTGGAATTGGGGCCCCTGGAGGTAGGCGGCCAGCGCCTTGGCCTGGTGATACGGATCGGTCAGGCCGACGACCAGCGCAAGCGCCAATTTCCGGGTGCGATCGGTAACCCCGGCGGTGTCCAGGTACATGGCGGCCACCTCCGGCGGATAGTCGGTGCCCGCCCCTGCCAGCATCGCCTCGGTGGTGTTGGAGATCGCCGCGGTGATCTGATAGCCCTTGCCCACCTCCAGTCCGACCCCGGCTTCGAGCCCGCCAACGAACGCCTTGCCAGCCGGTTGCTGGACCACCACGGGCAGGAAGGCTGACGTTGGGTAGCCGGGCGTGAAGATGTTGTTCCCCGGGTTCTGCTGGATCCCGATGGTGATCGTCTCGATCGCGAACGCGTCTGTCGCCAACGGCCGCTCAGGGGTGTAGCCGGAGAAGATGCCGTCCCCGGGCGCAACCGTGCGCTTCGGCCCGTCGCTTCGGGACCAGCCGTGCCCGGTGTACGCGTCGTACGTGATCGTCCGCAGGTAGTACGGACGCTTCGAGGCAACGGTCATCACCGGCGCGTCGCTGCTGATCCACTTGCCGCGCACCACGAACGATGAGCCGAAACTGCCGCCGGGGAGGCGCGAGTCGAAGCTGGTGATGCCGCCGAAGACGCCGCTTGCCGAATCGCGCAGATCGCCCCACACCCCGTTGAGGTTGGTGAGGACACCGGTCAGCGGCGCGGCCACGGCTACCGTAGTGAGAATCCACGCCATGGCGACGCTGGCGATGATGAAGGCGACCCCGCTGCGCATGATCGAGCCGTGGACGTCGGCGTTCTCGGTCACGCGGCGGACGCGCCAGCCGTCTTCGCGGCTGAGCAGCGACGTTCGCAACCAGAGAAGCAAGGCCGCCACCGAGAACATCACGATGTAGCCGAACAGGTCGGCAAAGGTGGCGGACATGTTCGCGACCAGGACAGCCCCGACCAGCACGATCGCATCGATCACCCGGTGGTACCGATAGATCGTGTAGGCAGCAATGAACGCCGTCACCCACATCAGCACCCCGAGGCCGACGGCGTACGGCGACACCTGCGGCGGGTAGCCCGAGTCAAGCACGATCCGGGTCCAGCCGATCGCCTCGCCGCGCAGCGCGATCAGCCGCCCCGTCTGGCTCAGCGCGGTGAAGTACTCGCCGCCGACCGTCCAGAGCACCACACCGGCGCCCAGCAAGCCGCTCAATGGCAGCACCGCGACCACGCTCAGCCTGGTCAGCCCCAGCAGGGCGCCCGCAATCAGCGCCCAGGCAGCGACCGACGCCAGGAAATCGAGCTTGTCGAACCAGCCGGCTCGCTGCACCGACCAGCACACGCTGAGCAGCATCACGAAGAGCAGGACGAGCGTGAGCCAGCCCTCGCGCGGACGCAGGTAGCGCCGGAAACGCTCACGCACGGGTGCGCTCCCGGGCCGCCGGCAGCCCCCGCGACGGGCGTGCCGCGGCGGAGCGACGGCCGAGCGATGTGGCGATATCGTCGCCGGCGCGCAGCAGGTGATAGCCGATGTCGTACTCGGCCAGGGCATGCCGTACCGCGGCCAGCTCTGCGCGGCTCTCATCGTCCTCGGCTCCCGCAAAGCTGGCGCGATCGAGCAGCACCGCGATGGTCGCGACTCCGCGCCGGCGGAGCGTGGCGACGGCGCGGACCCACTCCCGGTCGGTGGAGCCGGTGACCAGGCACAGCGTCATGCCGCGTCGCAACTGCGGGAGCGTGCCGATCACCACCTCGGCCAGCCGCTGGGACCCGTCAGCCTGCACGTTGGCGAGCAGGTTGAGAATCTTCTGCTCGACACGCGTGCCGCGGTCAGGGGTCAGCGTCTGCGATCTTCGAGATGAGGCGGTGATACCGACGGCTCTGTTATCGAGCAGGGTCTGCACGGCGATCGAAGCGGCCGCGCTGATCGCCGTCTCAACCGACGCCTGGTCGCCGGTGCCGGCGTGCGCAGCTCGATCAAGGTCGAGCAGCAGCCACAGGTCGGCCGTCTGCTCGAGATCAAACTCCTTCACGTACAACTCGCCGTGGCGCACCGAGCTGAGCCAATGGATCCGGTTGATCGCGTCACCGTGGACGTAGGGACGGACGGTGCGGACCAGCGGGGATGCCGCTTCGTACCGGCGCCGGGAGGGTGCCGTGCCATCCACCGGCGACGGCGGGAGGCGCCAGTTGGGCAGCGGATAGATCTTGGGGAAGACCACGATCCAGGTGGGCCGACCGACCACCATCTCGCTGCTGAACAGGCCGAACGGATCACCGGTACGCACCCGGAGCGCACCAAGCCGGTAGCTCCCTCGACGGGTCAGCGTGACCTTGGCAATCCACTCGCGGCTGCCTTCGGCCCGAACACCGAGCGCCCTGCCGGGCAAAAGGAGAGGAAGGGTCGATTCATTCGAGAGCTCGACCCACGGCTTGTCCCAGCGCGTGTCGTTGTCAACGCGGAAGACCGCCTCCAGCAGATCGCCCACCTGGGCATGCGGGTTCCGCACGTGATATCCGGCTCGCAGACCCTGCAGACCGCGGCGCGCATACCACCACGAGGCGGTCACCAGGATCGCCAGCAGGTACACGAGGAAGAAGAGGAAGTTGATCCCCGTGCTGAACGCGGCGACCACCAGGGCAGTACCGAGGAAAACGGCGCGGAGCTGCCTCGTCACGCTGCCCACCTGGCTGGGTCGCTACCGAAGACCGGCTGCCGGGCTGCTGCGCGTCTCGCCAATCGGGACCTGTGCCAGCACCTCGCGAACGATGGCGTCGGGGTCCACCTCGCGAAGCGAGGCCTGGCTCTTGATGATGAGCCGGTGCGCCAGCACCGCCACCGCCAGTTGCTTGATGTCGTCGGGAATCACGTAGTCACGGCCATCGAGCGCGGCCAGCGCCTGGCCCGATCGGTACAGGTTGATCGACCCGCGCGGCGAAGCGCCCAGGTAGACATCGGGGTGCTCGCGCGTCGCCGTGACCAGGCGGACGATGTATTCGGCCACCGACTGATCGACATAGACCTCCTTGATCCCTGCCTGCATGTGCCGCAGGTCCTCGAGCTCGAGCACCTGGGCCAGTTGCTCGATCGGGTGGTGGCGTTTCTGCTCGTCAAGGATGACGAGCTCCTCCATCGGCTTCGGGTAGCCGAGTCGCAGCCGAAGCATGAAACGGTCGAGCTGGGCTTCCGGCAGGGCAAAGGTGCCCTCGTACTCGATCGGGTTCTGGGTGGCGATCACCATGAAGGGGGCCGGCATCGGGTGGCTGACGCCATCGATGGTCGCCTGGCGTTCCTCCATGCACTCGAGCAGGGCGCTCTGCGTCTTGGGGGTCGCGCGATTGATTTCGTCGGCCAGCACCACCTGGGCCATGATCGGGCCCGGACGAAACTCGAACTCCTGCGTCTTCTGGTTGAAGATCGACAGGCCGGTCACGTCGGACGGCAGCAGGTCAGGGGTGAACTGGATCCTCCGGAAGGAGCAGCCGATGCTGCGGCTGACCGCCTTGGCCAGCATGGTCTTGCCGACCCCCGGGACATCCTCGATCAGGATGTGGCCCTCGCAGAGCAGCGCCACGAGGGCCATCCGGACCTCGAGATGCTTGCCGACGATGACGCGCTCGACGTTGGCGACGACGCGCTCCGCCGACTCCTGTACGTTCTTCACGGCGGGTAGCTTCCCTTCAGCTGCATGGATTCCGACCGGCTCCCCTCACCCACAATACCCTTCCCACCCGACGGTGGTTCGGCGCAGGCAGTTCCGCCAGTCTGACGCGCCCGCTCGCGAACGTCGAACGCTCAGCCCTCGGCTAGCAGCTTGAGCCACTCGGCCATCACCGCTCCGCCGATCGGGGCGGCAAGCACCGAACCATCACCGCTCCCCTCGACGATGACTGCGATGGCAATCGCGGGGGTCGCCCCGTCCTGGGCCGGCGCGAAGCCGATGAACCAGGAGTGCGGCGAGAGCCCGCCACTGCGCTCCGCGGTTCCGGTCTTGCCGGCGGTCGATACGCCGCTGACCCCGTACCCGGTCACGGCGCCGGCGCCAGCGAAGATCCTGCCGATCTCCCCTTGCACCGCGTCGATCATGGCCGCTCGGACCTGGGCGGCGGCCTGGGACGAGATGGCCCGGTGGCCGCCCTGGCCACCGTAGGCCTCGAGGATGGTGCTGCTGGGTCCGTTGCTGGGGGCGGCGGCGTGCGCGCGGAGATCGCGCACCACGTAGGGCTGCGGCACGACCCCATCGTTCGCCACGGTCGCCGCCACGAGGGCCATCTGGAGCGGGGTGACGTCCACCTGGGCTTGCCCGTAGGCCGCATTCGCCACCTCCACCCGGTCGGCAAACGGTGCACAGTCGCCATCTGCCCGGGCCGAGACGAATGACGGGTCGACGGTCAGGAAGCGCTGCGCCGTGCCCAGCCGGATTGCGCTGCAGAAGCCGAAGCGGCGGGCGTACTCGAGGTAGCGCTGGGCGCCCAGCTCCAGGCCAACGTGAGCGAAGAAGATATTGCTTGAAACCTGCAGGGCCGGCGAAAGGGCCCACAGGGCCGGCTGGATCCGGCCCAGGTCATGTTCGTGGACCGTGAATCCATCGACCACGAATCCCTGCGTCTCTTGCCCGGGCTGATCGGGGAAGCTGGTCTGCGGGGTGATCGCCCCGGCGTCGAGGGCGGCCCCGGCGGTCAGCACCTTCATGATCGATCCAGGCGTGTAGTGACCCTGGCGGACACGGTCCACGAATGGGTTGTTCGGATCGGCGAGGACCGCGTCCCAGGCGGGCTGTGCGGTCTCTGGGTCGCCGGAGAAGCCGGTCGCGTCGAAGGTGGGCGAGGAGACCATGGCCAGGATGGCACCTGTCGTGGGGTCGAGTGCAACGACGGCGCCCTGGCTGTCGCCCAGCTGCGCAGCCGCGAAATCCTGGAGGCGCTGGTCGATGGTCAGAGTCAGATCCTTTGACCCGGGCCGTAGCGCCAGGATCTGGTCGAGCAGCTCACGCAGCGGATTCGGATCGGCCCGCCCGGTCAGCAGGTCGTCCCAGACGCCCTCCACGCCGGTGGTGCCGTAGCGGAGGCTGGCATAGCCGATCACCTGGGCGAACGCCGGATCGCGGTACGTGCGGCGGCTCGTGCCATCGACCACCACGCTGGAGGCCAGCAGCACGCCCCGGACGTCGAAGATCGAGCCACGCTCGGCGCTTCGTCGCGCGGCGATGACCTGCGGATTGTCCTGGCGGGCCGCGAGCTGCTGCGCCTCGACCACCTGCCACCAGCCCAGGCCGCCTGCCACGACGGCGAACGAGAGGACGAGGTAGAACGCCAGGCGGCGGATATTGACCGCGATCACGAGCCGTGCTCACGGGCATCGGCGTCGAGCGCCGACCGGTGGCTGATGGCCAGCAGCAGGCCGATCACCACGAAACTGGCGAGCAGGCTCGACCCGCCATAGCTCACGAAGGGAAAGGTGATCCCGGTCAGAGGAATCAGCTTCACGTTGCCGGCGGCGATGATCAGCGTCTGCAAGCCCAGGCTGATGGTCAACCCGACGGCCAGCATGGCGGAGAAGTCGTCGCGCGCCAGCATCGCCGTTCTGAGGCCGCGGAAGACGACCACCAGCGCCAGCGCCAGGAGCGCCAGGGCGCCGATCAGGCCCAGCTCCTCGGCCACCGCAGCAAAGATGAAGTCGGTCGGCAGGGCCGGGATCGGCAGGTGGCCCGCGATGGTCGGCAACCCCTGGCCCAACCCCTCGCCGAAGAGCCCCCCGCGGCCGAAGGCGTAGAGCGCCTGCACCGTCTGGTACCCCGTCCCGCTGGGATCGGCGAACGGATCAATCCAGTTGTCGACGCGCACCCGGACGTGGTCGAAGATCTGATAGGCGGCGAACGAGCCGGCCACGAACAGGAGGAGCCCAATCAGCACGTAGCTGCGCCGGCCGGTGGCGACGAAGAGCATCGTCAGGAAGATCCCCAGGAACAGGAGGGCGGTCCCCAGGTCGCGACTGATGACCACGATCAGCATCACGATCACGAAGATCGCCAGCATCGGGAGCAGGTACGGCAGCGGAGGCACCCGCAACGGCCCGAAGCGGGCGCTCGCGCCCGCCAGCAGTGAGCGCTTCTCGGCGAGGTAACCCGCGATGAAGATCACCAGCACCAGCTTGATCGCCTCGCCGGGCTGAAAGCCGATCGGCCCCAGGTTGAGCCAGAGGCGTGCCCCGTTCACCTCTCGACCGAACAGGAAGGTGAGCACCAGCAGCAATGCGCCGGCAAGCGCCCAGGTGTACTTGTGGTGGCGCAGGATCCCGTCGTCGCGGAACCCGATGGCCACCCCCAGCATCGCGCCGATCCCGATCCCGAACCACAGCAGCTGGGTCGCGGCCATCCCGAGGTGGGCACCCAGCAGGTCAACCCCCAGGCTCTCCTGTGGCAGCCGGTTGAGCATCACCATCCCGATACCGCCGATGGTGGCGACCGCCGGCAGCAGCAGTTGATCGCCTCGGTGGCCCGCCAGCCGCAGGGCGAGGTGCGCGCCGAGCATCAGCCCCACGTAGGCGAGGGCGAGACCCAGTGGCCCCGGATCGAGAACGCCACTCACGGCGATGTGGGCCACCGCAAAGCCGAGCGGCACCAACAGCACCAGCGGCAGCAGCATTCGGATCTCGACGGGCCGCCGGACCGCGCGCATCAGCGTTCCAGTCGCATCCGGACCCGGCCGATTGTCAGCTCGTCGCCGAAGGAGACCGCCACCGGTCGGTCGATGCGGTGGCCGTTCACATAGGTTCCGTTGGTGCTCCCTTGGTCTTCGATGTACCAGGCGCGACCGCGAAAGGTGAGCATCGCGTGGTTGCCACTGACGAAGTCGTCCTCGACGTAGATGGTGCAGTTGAGGTCGCGGCCGATCGAGTTAATCGGTCCCAGCGCGATGGCTCGGCCGATCGGCGGCTCGTCTTCCGGCGACTCCAATACGGCCAATCGACCGATCCCGGCCTGGCCGGCCAGCTGGGTCATCTCGGCCGCGCGCAGGTCACGCAGCAGCGACCGGGAGAAGGCGAACAGGATCAGGTAGAGCAGGACGACGAAGCCGATCTGCAGCGCCAGCAGGAGGAGCCTGAGGATCTCGCCGGTCATCCACGCACCTGGAACTCGATCTCGGTCGAGCCGATCCGAATCCGATCGCCGGGTCCCAAGGCCATCTCGGTCACCAGGTCGCCGTTGACCCACGATCCGTTCCGGCTCCCCAGGTCCGCCAGGCTGTAGGCGCCATGCTGCAGTTTCAGTTGGCAGTGGTGACGGCTCACCTCGGGGTCATCGAGGATCACGTCGTTGTCGCTGGCGCGGCCGATGGTGATCAGGGCCCCGCCCAGGTCGAACTGCACCGCCGGCGCGCCATCGGTGCGAACCAGCAGATAGGCGCGCCGGGCCGACTCTGGCGACGCGACCTCGTGTCCCGGCCGCGCGAAGACCATCGTGTCGGTGTCAGGCACCGACTCACGATCGGGGTCCGGCTGGTCCCCGACATCGTCGACGACGTTGGCAGCCACCTTGACGTCGCCGCGCGAAACGCCCGGATCGGCCAGCAGTCGCACTCGGGGGCGCGCCACGAGGTGGTAGTGCTCGCGCCGGGCGCGCCCCAGCGCCCCGTGGGCCAGATCGTCCTCCAGGGACCCCCGATACGACTCGAAGGAGGCGTAATCGGTCGGATTCAGGTGCAGGTCATAGTGGTTCGGCACGATGACGCCGGCATCGCCGAACTGCTTGCCGGTATCCATCGCGCGCTCAATCCGCTTTGCCAGCGAGACCGGCTGCAGCGAGGCGCCGAGCCGGCCTGCCGGAGCCTCGAAGATCCGTTCAAGGAACGCCTCGAGCCGGGAGAAGGTGCCCATCGGCCGATCGTAGCACGGGGCTGTCGATGCCTCGACGTCCTGTCAGAAGGAGGCGCACCGCGGTACCAACGACGGGGCGAGGGGTACGAATGCGCCTGTGCGGCGGCAGTGGGTGCCATCGGTATACTTCGCACCTTATCGCCGCTCGCACGGAAAACACCGACATCGCCAGCCCAGACGCTCTGACTGAATCCTTCTGCGAACGCTGCGGCACGCGCTACGAGTTCGCCGCGCCCACGCGCCTCTCGCCGATCCGCAGGACACGCGGGCTGGTCGGCGGATTCAAGAACTACGTCATGGGGCATGACTCGCTGAGAGACAGCATCGGCGACGCCAGGCGGGTACAGGCGGAGGAGCTGGCAGCGGGCCAGCTCGAGGCCTTCCACTCCGCCTTCAACTTCTGCCTCGAATGCCGGCAATACACCTGTCTCACCTGCTGGAATCACGAAGCGGGCCGATGCCAGTCCTGCATACCCCTCTCGGTGACCGTCGCACCACTGACAGACGCGCCCGGCATCGACCTGTTGGAGGCGCGCCTCGAGGCCGCCATCTGGCCCGACTCCGATCTTTCCGCGCCCGAGCCCCAGCCCGAGCCGGTCATCGTTGAGCGCAAGCCGCTCCCGCCGATCCTGCCGGTATCTGAGCCACTCCCGCATATTCCCCAGGCGGAGCCATCGCAGCCAGAGCCCGAGCCGGTCATCGTTGAGCGCGAACCGCTTCCGCCGATCCTGCCGGTGTCTGAGCCCGTCCCGCATGTAACCCAGGTGGAGCCCTCGCCGCCCGACCTGCGGGTCGCCGCCTCCGCGGCGGCTGAGCTGGGTCGCCGGGCACGACGGTTGCAACTCGACCTGCTGGGCCTCGGACAGGCCGACGGCGAACCCGTCGCCTCGGACCGCCCGAACGTGCTCCCCTACCGCTCGAGCATCGCAGCGTCGCACGCGACGAAAACCCCACCCGGCGTGCAGAACTGCGGGACATGCGGCCTTTCGCTGTCAACCAGCGCAAGATTCTGCCGCCGCTGCGGAACTCCCCAAGCGCGATCGGCCTAGTCCGTCTGCTTGGGCGCGCCGTCCCCGGATGCCGTTGGCGGCGTCGAAGAGCTGCCGCCTGAACTCGAATCGCTATTGGTCTTTTCCTTCGGCGAGTCAGCGGAGAGCTTCGGCGCGGTGGACCCCGTCACGCTGGACGAGCTGCTCGATCGCGAGTCCGTCTTGTAGAAGCCGCTGCCCCGGAAGATGATCCCGCTCGCGTGGACGACGCGTCGCAGATCTCCGCCACAGCGTTCGCAAACGGAGGGGCCGTCCTCGATCATCGAGTGGACGACTTCGGTGATCACGCCACAGCTTCGGCACTGGTAGTCGTAGGTCGGCAAGGGAGAGGCTCCGGGTCAGCTGAACGGCGGACCGATGGCGGTCCGCGGGCGCCATGATGGCAGTCGCCCGCAGGAGGCGCAATCGGGGTGGATCAGCCCCGCGACATGCGCATCCCGCACTTGGGGCAGTAGAAGACGCCGCCCGCGCCGGCCTCGAATCCACAGTGGGAACAGACCGATCCGGCGGCGCCGTCGGGGACCCCGAGCGCGCCGGTCGCCGGGCCCAGGCTATACCCGGTGGCCAGTACCTGCTGGTAGAGGGAACTGAGCAGCCGCTGCCCGATGCGCTCGGTGTCGCCTCGCTGACCCTTGCCGCCCCAGCCCACGACGGCCCGTACGATCAGCTCCCCGGAGAGTTCGTCCCAGTGGCTTGCCAGGCCGCCGACGACGGCGTTGTAGTCGGGATAGCCGGCTGAATCGGTGTTCCCATGCAGCATGGCGCAATAGAAGCTGTCCACCGTCATGTCGAGCGCTTCGGTGAATTCGAGCACGTGCAGCGCATGGCGGCCGATTGGGCTGAGCCCTGAGCGAGCGCTGAGCCACTGTGCGGACTGGTCGGCGCGCTCAATCGTCGGTGCGGCATTGCTGTGCTCCGGGTCAAGTGGCTCGATCACTTCGACCGGCGACAGCGCGAGGGGCCCGACGACCGCCGGCAGCAGGCCGAGACGACCGTGCTCGGCTGCCAGGCGAAGCCCATCGCTGCTCCGCGCGAGGTACGCCAGCTTGACCGAGAACTGCTGGGCAGCGACCTCTTCCGCCATTGGGGTCGGCGGTGGGGGCAAGGCAGGCTCTGCCTTCTTGCGCCTCAGGAAGGACATGGTCGGATTCTAGCAGCGGCTCTCGGCCGCGCGGTCATCGCTGCCCGGTCAAGTGGTGCAGCTGCGCGTGGAGCTCCGCCAGTCGCTCGCGCTCCCGGGCGACCACCTCGGCCGGCGCGCGCTGCGCAAACGCTCCGGCCAACAGCTCATCGAGGCGTTCGATGCCCTGGCGCAGGGAGACCTCGTGGGCCTGGTGCCGCGCCAGGGCCTCCGCATCGGCCTTCGCATCTGATCCGAACCAGGCCGCCGCAGCAGCTGACGAGGCCACCAGCGCCGGCCGTGCCTCGAGGTCTCCAAGCGACCGGAGATCGATCGGGCGCGCGTGCGCCAGGGCCTCGAGGTAGGCGCGGTTGGCCTGCAGCGTCGCGTGAACTGCGGCATCGGCCGGAACCACGACCAGGGGCAGCCAGGTGGCCGCCGGAATTGCGGCATCGCTGCGCAGGTTGCGCACCGCTCGCACCAGGTCGGAGAGCACCTCCATCTCGGCCTCAGCGTCCGGATCGCGATCCGCGCTCATCGGCCAGGTTGCGCTGATCAACAGCGGCTCGCCCCGTGTCGCCGCGGGGGCAGCCTCATGGAGCGCCGACCAGATCTGCTCGCTGACAAACGGCACGATCGGGTGCAGCAGGCGCAGAAACCCTGCGAGCGTCTCCGCGGCGGCCGCCCAGGAACGAGCGCGCTCCCCGGGGCCGGCGTCGGGCCGGCGGAGATCGACCTTGCACATCTCCAGGTACCAGTCGCAATAGTCGCTCCATGTAAACTCGTGGACGGTGCCGGCGTAAGCCGACGGTTCCAGATCATCGAGCTGGCGAGTGGCCCGCTCGGTCGCCTGCGAAAGGCGTGAACGGATCCAGCGTTCGCCAAGTGTCGGCTCGCCTTCTGGCGCGGCGAGCGGCTCCGGACGGGCGCCCAGCACGAAGCGCGCAGCATTCCAAAGTTTGTTGGTGAAGTTGCGCGCTCCCTCGAGCTTGGCGAGCGTGAGGCGCTGGTCGCTGCCGGGGCTCGTCCCAACGATCAGCGCGAATCGCAGGGCGTCGGCCCCCATCTCCTCGATGACGTCGAGCGGATCGACCGTGTTGCCCTTGGTCTTGCCCATCTTGACGCCGCCGGCGGCGCGCACCAGGCCATGGAGATAGATGGTGTGGAACGGCTCAACGCCGGTGAAGAAGAGGCCGAGCATCATCATCCGGGCGACCCAGAAGAAGATGATGTCGTAGCCGGTCTCCATCACCGAGGTCGGATAGAAGCGGCGAAGGTCGGCGGTGTCGTCGGGCCAGCCCAGCGTCGAAAAGGGCCACAGGCCGCTGCTGAACCAGGTGTCGAAGATATCGGTCTCCTGGGTCAGCTCGGCCGCCGGCCGTCCGCAGGTGGAGCAGGCCTCGGGGCCGGCCTCCATATCGGTCACCGTGATGTGCCCGTCCGGGCAGTACCAGGCCGGGATGCGATGCCCCCACCACAGCTGGCGGCCCACCGCCCAGTCGCGGATGTTCTCCATCCAGTGGGTGTAGACCTTGCCGAAGTGCTCGGGCACGATCCTGGTGCGACCTTCGCGGACGGACGCAAGGGCGCGCTCGGCCAGGGGTTGCGTTCGCACGAACCACTGCACCGAAAGGCGTGGCTCGACAACCGTCCCGCAGCGGTCGCAGTGACCGATGACCATGGCGTGCGGCTGCTCTCCCTCCAGGTCGCCCATCGCCTCCAGGCGCTCGACGATGACCCGCCGTGCCTCGTAGCGGTCGAGTCCTGCGAACTCGCCGCCTTCCGTGTTGACGCGTGCCTCCTCGTCGAGCACGCTGATGGCCGGCAGGCCATGGCGCAGCCCGGTCTGGTAGTCGTCGGGGTCGTGAGCCGGCGTGATCTTGACCGCCCCGGTGCCGAATCCGCGCTCGACCACCTCGTCGGCAATGATCGGCAGGCGACGGCCGAGGAAGGGCAGCAGCGCATCGCGTCCGACCAGGTGCCGGTAGCGCTCGTCCTCGGGATGCACCGCCACCGCCACGTCACCCAGTAGCGTCTCCGGCCGTGTGGTGGCCACCGAGATCCACTGCTGCGGGTCGGGCAAGCCGTCGGGCTGGGCCAGGTGGTAGCGGATCGTCCAGATGCGGCCCATCTCCTCGCGCGGCACCTTCTCGAGGTCGGAGATGGTCGTCCGGCAGCGGGGACACCAGTTGACCAGCGCCTCGCCGCGGTAGACCAGCCCCGCATCGTGGAGGCGCTTGAAGGCGGTGCGCACGGCGCGCGCGCTCATCGGATCCATGGTGAAGCGCTCGCGCGACCAGTCCGCCGAGGCTCCCAGGCGGCGCATCTGGAGGCCGATCGCGCCGCGTGTCTCATCGATGAAGCGCCACATGCGCTCCAGATAGCGCTCGCGGCCCAGGCTCTGCCGCGTCTCCCCTTCCTCGGCGATCGACTTGTCGAGCACGAACTGGGCGGCAATGCCGGCGTGGTCGACCCCCGGCAGCCACAGCGTGTCGTCGCCGCGCATGCGGTGATAGCGGACCATCAGGTCCTCGAGCGCTACGAAGAGGGCGTGGCCGGTGTGCAGCGAGCCGGTGACATTCGGCGGTGGCATGGTGATCACGAAGCGATGCGCCCCCTCGGGGGCCTCGACGCTGGGTGTGAAGGCTCCGCTGCTGAGCCAGCGCGCGTAGATCTGCGGCTCGACCGCGGCCGCGTCGTAGCGCGGCGCCAGGGCCTGCCGCTGCTCCGCCATCGGTCCGCCTCCTGCTGCCAAGACAAAGACCCGCTCGCCGAAGGACGAACGGGTCGTGGTACCACCTTCGTTCGGCGAGGTCGGGAACGCCCGACGCCGCCCTTTCAACCGCGCTATCGGGCGGACCCGGCCGGCTCGCGTGCGACCTTCCCTCTCCGCGCCGCGGTGGGCTCCCAGCCGATGGCCCACTTCTCTGCTGCAAACGTCGGAGAGGTACTCCTCACGGTCAGCGCCATGCTCGGGAGTCTAGCACGCTCCCAAGCGTGCCCGAACCGCGGCCGCCAGATCAGCCGCTGGCGCCGACAGTCACCTTGAGCTGTCCATCTTCGGTCGTGAACTGGGCATCGCCCTCGAAGGTATTGATGGCCGCGGTCGGATCAAATCCCGCCGCGTGGGTGGCGGTGAAGACGAACTCGCCCGAGGTGCCGAGTCCCATGAGAACGCGGCGGATCCCCTCGGCTCGCTCGAGCGACTGTTTGAAGGACGTGATGGCCCCGAAGCTGCTCAACCCGGTCACCAGAATCTGGGTGCTGATCTCCTCATCGGCTGGTTCCGCCCCCGAAGCGACCTGCGTGGATTCGGCGACGACCGTCGCCATTCCCGGCTCGGCGGGCCAGGGCGGCCGATCGGGGGGGGTTGCGCTGGCGCCAGCTGCCGGAGCTGTCGGCACGTCGTCGAGAATCGGCGGAGAGGGCATGACCTTGACCGCAGCTGCGAAGGCCGCCGGATCGTGCATGTCTGAAAGCTTGTTGAAGAAGGCCGCCATCTGTTCTTCGAAGCCGTCCACGCGCGACGCGACGGCATTCAGCGCTGCCTCGCCGGCTGCGGCATTCGACGCCAACTCGACATCGAGCTGACGTTGTCGCCCTTCCGCCAAGACGGCGGCTTCCTCGCGAATGCGCTGGATTTCGCCCTGCTCTTGTTCGGCGATGCGCGCAACGTCGTCATCTGCCTTGCTACGAAGCTCGGCCGCGCGCAGCTCGGTGGCGGATCGCATCGCGGTCGCGCGCTCTTCCACGGACGCAGCCAGTGCGGCCACCGCGTCGTCGCGGGCCTGCTCGGCGATGTGCCGCATTGCATCCACCATGCTTTGCAGGAAGGGGGATGCAGCTTTGCTCGGAGCCGGCTCGGCGACGGGGGCGACCGATTTTCCCGCCGCCAGATCAGCCTCGGCCGGTTTCGTGGGGTGCTCTGCGATCTGCGGCTCGGTGGCCGAGACACTGTCGGCATGGGCGTCATCAGCCACCCACGGGAGTCGGACGCCCTTGCGGCGGGCGGCCTCGCTCATCGGGTTGCGTTCCTTCCGGCTGCTTCACCTACGCGTGGTTCAAGGGCCGCCCACCAGGGTCGGCGGCGCGTCGGGGCTGCCAAGGCCTCCGGATGGCTCAGCAATCGGGCCACGCTTGCTCGATTCATGTGCGGTTCCTCGGAGTGTGGAGTGGTGACGACTGGCACCACAATCGGCCGACCAGGCTACCTCGACAATGGGACGACGGCACCATCACAGGCTGCCGAAGGTACCGGTGGACGCGTCGCCCTCCTGGGGCTCGGCTACTAGGCGGACTCTTCGGTGCGCTCCACCGACCGCGCTTTCACACTGCGGCGCCTCGGCTCCGCGTCATCGGCGCCGGTGACCAGGATCGGCGGTTGGCCATGCTCGATCGTCTCGGCGGTGATCACCACCTTCTTGACGTCGGTGCGCTCGGGGATGTCATACATCACGTCCAGCAGCGCTTCCTCGACGATGGTGCGAAGGGCGCGTGCGCCGGTCTTGCGGTCCAGGGCCTTGCGAGCGGTGGCATCCAGCGCCTCCGGGGTGAAGACCAGTTCCACGGAGTCGAGCGACAGGAATTTGGCGAACTGCCGGGTGACCGCATTCTTCGGCTCGGTCAGGACTCGCACCAGGTCGTCCTTCAGCAGGGCGGCCAGGCTGACCACCACCGGCAGGCGGCCGACGAACTCGGGAATCAGCCCGTACTTCAGCAGATCCTCGGGCATCAACTGGTCCATGAGGAGTCGGCGCTCCTCGCGCGAGCGCTGCGCCTGGGACCCGAAGCCGATTCCCCGCTTGCCGACCCGCTCCTCGACGATCTTCTCGAGCCCCTCGAAGGCGCCCCCGCAGATGAACAGCACGTTGGTGGTATCGATCTGGATGAAGTCCTGGTGCGGGTGCTTGCGTCCGCCCTGCGGCGGCACGTTGGCAACGGTGCCCTCGAGGATCTTCAGCAGCGCCTGCTGCACGCCCTCGCCGGAAACGTCGCGGGTGATCGAGGGGTTGTCGGTCTTGCGGGCGATCTTGTCGATCTCGTCGATGTAGATGATCCCGCGCTGGGCGCGTGGCACGTCGAAATCGGCGGCCTGGATCAGCCTTAGCAGGATGTTCTCGACGTCTTCGCCCACGTAGCCGGCCTCGGTCAGGCTGGTGGCGTCGGCGATGCAGAACGGGACGTCCAGGATCTTGGCCAGGGTCTGCGCCAGCAGGGTCTTGCCGGAGCCAGTGGGGCCGACCAGCAGCACGTTGCTCTTGCCCAGCTCGACGTCGTCCACCGCGGTCCCGGCGTTGACCCGCTTGTAGTGGTTGTAGACCGCCACCGACAGGACCTTCTTGGCCTGCTCCTGGCTGATGACGTACTGGTCGAGCTTCTCCTTGAGGCGTCGTGGTGAGGGAAGGACCGACGGAGCGGTCTTGGCGCGGGGCGCCTCGAGCATCTCCTCCTCGATGATCTCCTGGCAGAGGTTGATGCACTCGTCGCAGATGTAGACGCCCTGCCCAGCGATCAGCTTGCGTACCTGGTCCTGGCTCTTTCCACAGAAGGAGCAGCGGTACGGGACTTTGGTCTTGCTGGTCATCGGACCTCGATGGTAGCACGGGTCCGCGAGCGGACCGCCATGGGACGATGGTCGTAGGATGCGCCGATGCCGCGGCTGTGCTTCGCGTCGCTTGACGCCCCGATCGGCCAACTATGTCGCCATTACCGCGCTGCGCGTTGCCAAATGCACACGTGATGACCGCCACGCGCATCCCACGGCGGCGCGTGCGCCACTTTCACACCCTGTGTGAAGTCCGCGGTCTGCAGGGCGTACTTCGGACCTGCTTCACACGTCGTGTGAATCTGTCAGCGGCTGGTGCGCCGGGGCGTGCCTCGCGCGCACTCCCTGTGAAACTGGCACGGAGTCCAGCCGGGCGCCCGGCGCTGCAACTCGCGACGCCGACCGGTGCTACTCCCCGCCTCGTCTACTTCTTGGGCTTGGCCTCGCCCGTGGCGTCGGCCGCCGCAGCTTCCTTTGCGGACGGGACTTTGCCGCCCGCCGCCTGGGTCATGCTGATCAGCGATTCGCCGCTCCCGACGAAGACCTCGTCGATCAGTCCGTAGGCCTTGGCCTCTTCGGCGCCCAGGTAGTAATCGCGGTCGGAATCCTTCTTGATCTTCTCCGCGGTCTGGCCGGTGTGATGGGCCAGGATGCTGGTCAGCAGATCGGTGAGGTGCATCACTTCGCGCACCTGGATCTCGACGTCTGGCGTGTTGCCGCGGAATCCGGCCGAGCCCTGGTGGATCATGATCCGGCTGTTCGGAAGGGCGAACCGCTTGCCCGGCGCCCCCGCCGCCAGCAGGACCGACGCCATGCTGGCCGCCTGGCCGATGCAGATGGTGCTCACCGGCGCCTTGAGGTACTGCATGGTGTCGTAGATCGCCAACCCGCTGGTCACCACCCCGCCGGGCGAGTTGATATACAGCGAGATGTCCTTGGCCGGGTCCTCGCTCTCCAGGAAGAGGAGCTGGGCGATGACCAGGTTGGCGATGTGATCCTCGATCGCGTCGCCCAGGAAGATGATCCGCTCCTTGAGGAGGCGCGAGTAGATGTCGAAGGCACGCTCTCCGCGGGCGCTCGACTCGATGACCATCGGGACCAGCATGCGTCTACTCCGACTCGGGGGTGGCTGATGAGGTAGCCCGATCGATCAGGCTGTCGACCAGTGTACGGTTGCGCAGCGTCATGCGCAGGTAGGAGCGGCCGCGGCGAGAGCGCAGGTACTCGGCAAGGCGCGGCTCGTCGCCGTAGCGGGCCAACTGATCGGCGATCTCGGTCTCGATCTCGGCGTCGCTCGCGTCAATCCCCTCCTCCTCGGCGATCGCCGAGAGGACGAGCAGCGACTTGACCCGCCGCGAAGCCGGCTCGCGCAGCTCGGCGGCCAGCTCTTCGGGCGATTGGCGCGCCATCTCCAGGTACTGCTCCATGCCGAGACGCTGCTGGGCCAGCCGGCTGTGCAGCTCGTCGCGCATGATCTCGATCTCGTTGGCGATCATCACCTCCGGCAGCTCGACCGTGGCATTGGAGGTGGCGAAGTCCACGATGCGGTCCGCGAAATGGTGGCGCGCCTCCTCTTCTCCGCGCCGGGTCAGCGCCTCGCGAATCTCGACTCGCAGCGCGTCCACGCTGTCCACCTCACCGACGCTGCGGGCAAACTCGTCGTCGACTTCGGGCAACAGGCGTTCGCGCATGTCGAGCAGCGTCACCTCGAAGTGGGCGTCCTTGCCGCGCAGCTCCTCGACCCGGTAGTCATCGGGGAAGGAGATATCGAAGCCCTTCGTCTCGGCGATCCGCATCCCGACCAGGTTGTCTTCCCAGCCCGGGATCATGCGGTCCTCACCGATCACCAACTGCAGCCGATCGGCCGATCCCCCCTCAAATGGCTCTCCATTGATGGAGCCGATGAACTTGACCGCCGCCACGTCGCCGGTGGCCGCGCCACGATCGTCCACCGGGCGCAGGGTCGCCTGCTGCTGCTGCAGGTCGGAGATCACGGCCTCGACCTGGACAGCGGTCACCTCGACCGGGTCCAGGTTGAAGGGGTAGCCGGTATAGGCGCCCAAGGTCACCTCGGGACGGATCGCGACGGTAGCGGTGAAACGGACCGTTGCCCCCTCCACGACGGTCGTCGAGTCGATGTCCACCTGCGGCTGGTCGAGCGGCACAACGCTGGTCTGGTCGAGCGCGACGTCGTAGCTGTCGTTGACGAGATGGTCGATCGCCTCGGCGACCACCGAGGCGCGTCCGACGAAGCGGTCGATGACGTCTCGAGGCGCCTTGCCGGGGCGGAACCCCGGGACCTTGGTGCGCTCCGCCACGTGGCGGTAGGCGGTGGCGAAGTGGCGGTCCACCTCAGCGGGGGGCACCTCGATCTCCAGCACGACCCGTGAGCCGGGCTCGGCGCGAGTTGCTACGGTGACCAAGGCTGCTCCTGCTGCTGTCGTGGTGGGCGAGGCGAGATTCGAACTCGCACGTCTTGCGACACCGGCTCCTAAAGCCGGCGCGTCTGCCGTTCCGCCACTCGCCCTCGTCGGTGTTGGGTCGGCGGATGCTCCCGCGGAGTCTAACAAGGTCGGTCGCGCACGCCTCGGTCAGCGCCGCGCCGCGTCCCCTCGCCCCAGGCCGGAGAATCCGGAGTACGCCGCGTCGGCCTCTTTCGGGCTCGATTGCGGCTTGACGCCATCGGCCTCCTCGCCGGGCTGTCGGCTCTCGTTGGTCAAGAAGCGCTCGATGGCGCGCCGGGCCATCGCCGCGGAGAGAAGGGTCAGCCCTACCTCGGCCGCCTTCCAGGCCGCGCGTGACGGGCCCGGCGAGCCATCGACCATCTGCCGCGCCAGCGCCTCCCGCGCCTTGCGATCCTTGATCGGCTGACGTCGCCAATGGGCCAGTTCCTCGGCCAACGGTCCGCGCACCTGGTCGGCGTCCGGACCGGCTGCCTCGGCCAGCGTGTCGACCCAGGCCTGAAGCGTGTCGGGAAGGGCAACAAAGGCCTTCTGCCCTGCATCGGCTGCCGAGCGGCGGCGTGCTCCGCGGGCCAGCCGCCTTGGCCCGCCCACCAGCAGGAAGATCGCCGCCACACCCAACCCGATCACCAGCCCGGGGTTCTCGCGCACCCGCTGCCGGAGGTCAAGGGCCTGGCGCACCTCATCGACGGTGGCCTCGATCTGGGTCCGCTGGGCGGCGATCTCTAGCCGCGTCTGGTCAATCGTTTCGCCCACGCGATCTCCTCCTTGACCGATGCAATGGTCTCGCTAGGGGGTCCGACCCGGATGCGACGCGCGCCGCGGTAGCCGAGCAGGATCGCCACCAGGAGCAGGGCGACGAAGACGATGAGAGCCATCGCCCAGTCCGGCAGGCCGGTCAGCGCCGCCAGCCCGAAGATCAGCGCCGCGACCAGCGCCACCAGTGCCATGAAGATCAGCCCCAGCGCGATCCCGATCAGGATTGCCCCGCGCCTGGCACCGACCAGCATCACACCGATCTCCTGGCGGCCATGCTGAAGTTCAAGCTTCGCCAGGCCGATAACGTCCACGATCAGCTGGCGTGCGAGCGCAAAGACGCTCCGCTGTTTCATGCTTCCTCCGGTGGGACTGGGCCCTGTCGATTCTAGCAACCCGCTCAGCCCCGTCTCCTGCGGCGCGCCTGCGCGGGCTCCGCTATCCTTCGCACCGCCATGGCCAAACGACGCACGTCAGGCATCCAGCGGCGGTCGCGCGCCTCGGACGAAGCGCTGAGCCGACGGCTCGGCGGTGGCCGCGGCGGCCTCGACTGGCGACTGCTGCTGATCGGCGGCGTGCTGGCGCTGGGTGCGGTGGTGCTGGTGGTGATCCTGCTCTTTGGCGGGGGCAACGGCGGCACCTCGGGGGTCGGGCGGCAGCAGGCCGATGACGGCCGCGGGCATATCGCCGAGGGAGCGGCCGGAGGGCCGTACTCATCGATCCCCGCGACGTCCGGCAAGCATTGGCCGACGCCCACCAACTGGGGCGTCTACCGCCAGGCGCTGGCCCAGGAGCTCGTCCTCCACAACATGGAGCACGGCGGGATCATCGTCTGGTACCAGCCATCGAAGCTCGACGCCGCGGGCCTGGCCACCCTCACCACCTGGGCGCAACAGCAGATCGCCACGGAACGCTTCAAGGTGATCCTGACCCCATGGGGCGGAGCCGACTTCGGCCACCCGGTGGCGGTCACCGCCTGGAATTGGCTCCTCTACCTCGACACGCCGGACACCGATAGCATCCGCGCCTTCCTTGACGCGCACTACCAGAAGTCGCCGGAGCCCTTCGGCGGGCCAGGTCAACCGGCCAGCTGAGGCGCGGGCGGGTTCGTCGGTAGTGGGTCAGCTTGATTTCTAGGACTGCATGACGATTCTGTTTGGGCTTCGACCTAATGCTTTCGACGGATTCGGCGCGAGACGTGATACCGGGAGAGGGTGCTTCGGGGCTAATAACCCCTGAGTTCTTCATGACCCCCACGATCTGCTTGTCCAGCTCGTCGCGGTCTGTGATGACCAGAATTCTGGCTTCAGGGTCGTGCTCCATGAGCCACTTGGCGATAAGCACCATCAGGATGCTCTTGCCGCTCCCTTGGGTGCCGATGCGGGCCTGGGCGGCTTTGACCCCGAAGAACTGGTGCTGGCGGGGCTCTTTCTTTTGCCCAGCGTCAAACATGATGAAGTTGCGGATCAGGTCCAGAAGACGGGCCTTGTTGCAAAGCTGAGCCAGCGGTCGATCCAGCAGGGCGCCAGGCACGGGTGGCGCCCCAGCCTCGGGCGGCATCTCATCCTTCCACTCCACGAAGAACTGCTCGGGCGTGACCGCCGTGCCGTAGCGCAGGCCCTGGGAGTCGTTGCCTGCCAGAACGAGCTGGACGGTGGTGAAGAAGCCCTCGTTGAAGATCTCTTCCTGGTTGGTGATCGACGATAGGCCCCATTAAGGGGGCTGCCCCCAGACATAGCGGCCGCTATCAGACCTTGGAGCACACTACCCAAGCGCGGATCACTCGCGCAAAAGCCAAGAGGACGGTGTCGACGGGCCTCAGGCGGAGCACGCGCGGCGAGGGTCCGTCACCTATGAATGTCGAACCTGGCGCTCGTCGCCCCGAAGAGCCCGCTGCTCAACGCGCTGAGTGTGTACGCCCTGCCCGTCAAGTTGAGCCTCAAGGTGCTGAACGTCGCGACGCCGTTGACCGCAGAGACGGTCAGCGTGCCGCTGAGTGTGGCTCCCGTCGGGTTCGACCCAAGGCCGATGGTGATCGAGGGCGGCGCGGTGACCAGGTTGCCGTAAAGGTCGAGGACCTTGACGGTGACGGCCGGGCTGATCGCGGTGTTCACCCTCGTCCTCTTCGGCTGCTGGCCGAATGCCAGGTGCTCGGCCGGCCCCGCCGTCACGGTCAGGGTGGCGGTGCCCTTGGCGGTCCCCTTGGTACCGGTGACCGTGTGGTTGGCGGCGACCGTGGAGCGGCAGGCATTGACGCTGCAGGAGCCGCCCGCGATCGCGAACGAGGTGAGCGAGGTCACATCACCCAGGCTGTTGTTGTTCTTGTCGAACCCGATCGCCGTGTACGACCGGCTGACGTTGACCGCCTCCGTGGCGGTCGGCGGGCTCAGCACCAGGTGATGCAGCGGTCCCACGACCGTCGTGAAAACCGGGCTCGTGCCGG
>Ga0315281_10002856_pt1 | contig 25506 bp, 30 predicted proteins | sample YL17G07_0_MG_FD_204540 | JGI IMG/M metagenome (GOLD analysis project Ga0315281, IMG submission 204540) | Sediment microbial communities from Yellowstone Lake, YNP, Wyoming, USA - YL17G07_0 | ecosystem: Environmental > Aquatic > Freshwater > Lake > Sediment | place: USA: Wyoming | collected... | reverse complement strand
CCACCGCCATCTCGAGCTTCGTGGCCATGAACCCAGGTTCACCGGAGATTGAGATCCCCCGCCCGTTCTTGGAGCAGGCCATCCGGCGTCTCGCCAGAAGATGACTGGAGACTGGAGGTGGAGGGGTGAACGCCCCCGGATCATCCTGCATAATCCATAAATAGGAATATCCCCATCACTCTGTTGCATAACCCAGCCGGGTATATCCCGGTGAACATCTGAGGTTCTGGCATGAAAGCAAAGAAAGGCGGCAAATCAAAGGGAAAGGGCGCCCCGAAACGCTGGCGCTGCAAGCTCTGCAACTACATCTACTCACCACTAATCGGTGAACCCCACAACGGGATACCCGCGGGGACGGCGTTCGAGGACCTCCCTGACACCTACGTCTGCCCGGTCTGCGGCCAGGCAGGAAAGGGCAAAGTGGGCAAGTGGGGGTTCGAGGAGTGGGTCCCAACGAGGTTCGTCTGCAAGGCGTGCGGTTACATCTATGACAAGGCGAGGGGAGAGCCCCATCATGGGATCAAGCCGGGCACGGCCTTCGAGGATCTTCCCGATGACTATGTCTGCCCTGTCTGCGCCATCGACCCGAAGATCACCAAGGATCTGGGCAGGGTGGGAAAAGAGGGCTTCGAGCCGATCCTGCTCTGACCGGCCTCATCTCTATTTCCTCTATTTCTGCAGGCAGGCTGGATTCCCAGCCACGTACGGCTGTGATATGATTCCCGATATCTCAGGGCACAGCCTGTTCTCACTTTCCCCCATAAATGGATCGCCTTGAAGAGATGGTGGAATGGCGGTGAGGAGAGATCAGATGTGCTGACCTTACCAAAAACCGCTCGTTATTCGGGGAGGGAGGGATTTTACTCCGTCGGCAGGCTGCCTTTACCCGACGAGGAACACGAACTCGAGGAAGGTGTCGAAGTTCCGCAACACCGAGGGATCCATCCCCTCGAAGACGAGGGTCCGCCTGATATCTCCGAAGTGGCCGCCGGTCCGCTCCAGGATGGCCGGTTTTGCCTTATCGAAGGCGAACATCCTCCGGACAGGCCCGTGGCCGCCCCCCTCACCCTCCACGATCCCTTCGGGCTCGAAGAGGAAGCCCCGGAGCAGTGTCCCGTACTTCCCCCCTTCCCGCTCGAGGATCCTGTGCTCCCCGGGCTCGAAGAGGTAGGTGGACTTCCTCTTCCCATAGGGACTCATATCCCACTCGATAGCATGGTCGATCTCAAAGGTGACGGTCCGGATCACCTTCCCGTCCCTGCCACCTTTCCTCTCGGTGAGCGTCTTCCCGTCGCTCTCGTACCAGAGAGACCTCTTCACCTTCCCGAGCTTGTCCCCCTCGTGCTCCGTGATCCCGTCGCTCTCGTAGACGAAGGTCCGGAGAACCTTCCCGAAATTCCCCTCCCGTTCCGTGACCCTTCCCCGTATCATGACCACCAGCTCCCGGCCGGACCGCGGCAGGTGATTCGATGACGTACTTTGTGAGGGTTATGGTAAATATCTTCTCTTTTCCCTGGTGCGGGTGCCTCCTTTTGAAGGGATGAGGCAGTTCCACGCGTTCCCCACGAGGTCCCTCCTCCCTGCCTGGATGAGGCCAACCCTCACGAGATCTTCCTTTGCCGGGTCCCGGTAGTGAAGGATAGCCCGCTGGATCTCCTTCTCCCTCCCCCGGGGCACATGGACATCCTCGCCTGTCCCCGGGTCGATCCCTGTGTGGTACATGCAGGTTGCCGCCGTCATAGGGGTGGGGGTGAAGTCCTGGGCCTGCTCGGTATAGAGGGACTCGTCCCTGAGGTACTCTGCCAGGGTGATCATATCCTCGATGGTGCAGCCGGGGTGGCCTGACATGAAGTACGGGAGGAGGTACTGCTCCTTCCCGAGGCGCCGGTTCACCTCGCTGAACCTCCCCCGGAAGGCATCGAAGGACCGGCGGCCGGGCTTGTTCATGAGAGAGAGGACCCGGGGGGTGATATGTTCGGGTGCCACCTTCAGGTGCCCGCCGACATGGTACCTGCAGAGTTCGGTGAGGTACTCAAGGTCTTCGAGGTCGATGAGGTCATGGCGTATCCCGCTCGCGACAAAGACCTTCTTCACCCCGGGAACCGCCCGGATCCTCCGAAGGAGGGCGAGGTGAGCCTTCTCCCCCGAGACAAGGCTCCTGCAATCTGGTCCGCAGGTGCGGTCCTCGCAGGATCCGTAAGAGGACCATCTGGGGCAGGTGAAGCCGTACATGTTGGCCGTGGGCCCGCCGAGGTCCTGGATCACCCCGGCAAAGCCGTCCATCTTCACGAGCCGTTTTGCCTCCCGGACGAGGGACTCCGCCGACCTGCTCTGGATGATCCTCCCCTGGTGGTGCCCGATGGCGCAGAAGGAGCAGCCCCCGAAGCAGCCCCGGTGGCTGACCAGGGAGAACCTCACCGGCTCTAGCGCCGGTACCTCCTTTCGGTACGAGGGATGCGCCCCCCGGGTATACGGGAGCTCATAGATCCGGTCCAGCTCTTCCGTCGAGAGAGGGACGGATGGGGGGTTCTGGATGATCACGGTCTTCCCATGGTCCTGGGCAACCCTCTTTCCCCGGACCGGATCCTGCTCCCGGGCATGGAGCACGAATGCCCGGGCATAGGCTGCCCTGTCCTTCGCCACCTCTGTGTACGGGGGCAGGATACCAAGATCTCCGGAATCCATCCCCCGGAAATCCCTGGGGGTGACCCGGTAAGCCGTCCCCCGAATATCGGCCAGGTCCCGGATCCCCTCACCGCCCGCGAGCCGGCGGGCGATCTCAACCACCTGACGCTCGCCCATGCCATAGACAAGGAGGTCAGCCGGGGCATCGGCGAGGATGGACCTCCGCACCCGGTCGGACCAGTAGTCATAGTGGGCGAACCTCCGGAGGCTCGCCTCCAGCCCGCCAAGCACGATGGGGACCCCGGGAAAGAGGCCATGGAGCTGGTCGGCGTAGACGATGGCCGCCCTGTCGGGACGGCAGGGTGTGCCCCCCGGGGAGTAGGCATCGGTTCTCCTCCTCTTCTTCGCCGCAGTATAATTGTTGACCATCGAGTCGACGTTCCCTGAAGAGACCCCGAAGAAGAGGCGCGGGGCGCCAAGCCTCCTGAAGTCCCCATCCGGGCGCCAGTCCGGCTGCGCGAGGATCCCCACGCGATAGCCTTCGGCCTCGAGCACCCGGCCGATGACGGCGGTGCCGAAGGCCGGGTGATCCACGTAGGCGTCGCCCGTCACAAGGATGATGTCAAAGGCGCCGATCCCCTGCCCCTCTGCCTCTGCGAGGGAGACGGGGAGGAAGGGTTGGGAGGGGCGGGTTTTCTTCATGAGGTGTCCGATAAAGGGAGGTGATGATCCTGTCCGGAGAAGGTTCGGGGAATTGGGGGCTTCAACCTTCCCACTCGTAAAAAAGGGGCGGATGGGTCAGATGAACCGCTCGAACCGGTCCTTCTTCGCCTTGCAGACAGGGCAGATCTCCGGGGGGCCGTCCCGGGCGCAGAGATACCCGCAGACCCGGCACCTCCATATCGGATACGGGAGGGAGAGGGTCACCGAGGTTGTTCCCTGCAAGGGGGTCCTAGTTCTCTCTTCTGGCGGCGGGCGGCGTTCCGGGATGGACCCGGTCTTCTTCTTACCCGAGAGAACCTCATCAGAGACGTAGAGCGCGCAGTAACATGCCCCGTATTCGCTCAGGTCAGGGTCCCGGTAGTCGCAGGGGCAGATGATGTCCAGGTCCTCCTTCTTCTTTCCCGCGGCAAGCCTGCACGGGCAGGACATGTAGCCATAGCGTTTCGTGTTGACTATGAGCCCGCGGACGAGGCCCCTGACGAACGCCTGGTCAGGGTTGATGTGGTACCCCCCCTCCTCGGCCTCGCGGTTGAGCCGCTCGCAGAGGGCGGTGATCTCCTTGTCCGAGACTTCAGGAACCTCGGTCATGCCACTGCCTCCCGGATCTGCTCTTCCTGGTACCCGATGATGCACTTCTGGCCATTGATGACGAGGATGGGCACAGCGCTGGTCTGGCCGCATATCCTCGTGGAATCCATGACCTGGACGGTCTCCACCTGGTCAAGGATATCCAGGTCAACCCAGTAGTAATCGACGCTCAGGTTTGTAAGGAGCTCCTTATCCTTGGCGCACCAGGGGCAGGTGCTCCTGCCGACGAGGAGAATAACCCCGCGGTCATTCCCGGTGAAATGCACGATCTTCGACTGGAGGCCCGTGGGAGGGGGGGTAGGGGCCGCTCCTCCTGGAGGAGAGATTGCGGTGCAGCCGGCCAGGAAGAGGAGCCCTGCCGCAAGGAAGAGGGCGCAGATCAGACCCCGGCTGAAGCCGGATCCGGTTGGGGATCCCCTCATTGCAATGCCTCCTTGAGCTGCTCCTCCATGAAACCGACGATACATTTCTTGCCATTGATGACTACGGTGGGGAAGGAGCACTTGGGGTTGAAGCGCTTCACCTCGTCGAAGACCTTCTCCATCTCCGGCCTCGGGAGAAGGTCGACGTACAGGTACGAGAAGTCCACCCCCATCCCGGTGAGGAGCTCCTTGGTCTTCGCGCACCACCCGCAGGTGGAGAGGGCATAGAGGAGGACCTCCCCCTTCTTCTTCGTCCCCTTCACATGAACGAACTCCATGAAAAGTCACCCAGGATCATTTTCGGGTAGTGAGCGTTCGTCAGGTGGCGATATGAGCCTGCTGGTCGCCCTGAGTATCCCAAACCGGAGAGGATCTCCAGAGTTCACGGAGAGCTGATGCCCTTCGCATGTTTCATAACCTTCTTTATATACCAAGGCTATTATCCTGAGGTAACCATGGCAAAGGGCGTTCCCGGGAAGAAGGGGGTCCAGCGCGGGGTGAACGACGTCATCACCATCCTGAACGGGTACGATACCTTCCACTGGTCCCGCGAGACCCTCGCCCGGGTGGCCGACTTCATGATCCTCCTCGCGGTCCTCACCCTTGCCGGTGTCCTCTGGAACCGCGTCGCCCTGTCGGTCGGGAGTTCTGCCGGGTTCCAGGTGATCGACCTCTCCCTCGTCCTCTTCGGCCTCTCTGCCTGCATCTTCGCGGTCTTCCGGGCCGTCCTCTTCATGATAGAGGATTACATGGAGAAGGCCGTTACGGGCGTGAAAGGGATAAGGACAGGCCAGTACCCCTCGGGGAACAGGAAGAACCTGAAGAAGGCCATCGACTCGGTCTCCTCACGCCTCCAGGACTCCATCACCCTCTGGTGGACCGCCCGGATCATCGTCCTTCGTGCGGTCTTCGTGATCATCCCCGGCGTTCTCTTCTACCTGCTGGGGATCGCGAACCTGGTCATGTACCTGGTGGGAAAAGGAATGTTCCCGGGCGTGTAAGGCCCGGCAGGGGCTGGATCAGCTCCGGCCCTTCGCTTCTCGGATCGTTCACCTTTCCCGAGACCGGGAAGGCCTCCATCTCCCCGGGAGGGTACGGGGCGAGGATTCCATGAAGATCTGCAGCTCCGACCACACCTGCCCTGATCCAGTTCTCCTCCTTCTCCCGCGGAAGGATGGCCGGCATGCGATCATGGAGATCGGCAACGAGTTCGTTCGGCTCCGTGGTGATGATCGTGAAGGTCCCGATCTCCCTCCCTCCCTCGGAATCCCTCCGGATCCCGTAGAGGCCGGCAAAGGAGAAGAGAGGGGCGGTTTTCAGGCGGATGTAAAACGGCACCCTCCTCGCCCCCTCCTTCTTCCACTCGTAGAACCCGCTCGCGGGCACAAGGCACCGGTTCTTTTGAACCGGCCCCCGGAAAGCAGGCTTCTCCAGGAGTGTCTCGGCCCGTGCATTGATCATCGGCCGTCCTGCCATGGGATCCTTTGCGAAGGACGGTACGAGGCCCCAGATCATGGGGACTGCACGGTTCCGGTCCCCGCGGACGATGACCGGGACCTCCTGCCCAGGCGCCACGTTGTAGCGCGGGCTTATCGCCGGGCCGGCGGGGAGACCGAAGCGTTCATGGAAGTCAACAGTAGGAACGATGGTGAACCGGCCGCACATGGTGAGGATCTCCCCTTTCCCTCGCGATATACCCTTCCACCATGATCAGGAAGGCGATGCGGATCCCCCGACGATCTCCCGGATCCGTTCGAGTGCCCGTATCGCATCCATCCGTTTCAGGTCCACGGCCCCCCTCTCCACCCAGCGGGCGAAGCGGGCGAGGGTCTCTGGATCAGCGGATCCCTTCGCCTCCCTGACCAGCCGGGGATAGGTCCGGTCCGGGTAGTAAAGGGACGAGGCCGCGGAGAAGAGGATCTCTACCGTCCGGCGGTCGATGACCCCTTCCTCCTCGGCCCGGGCAATGGTTGCGCGGATGTTCACCAGGGGCTCCGATAAGGCGATAAAGGACTCGGGATCAAAAGCTAGAGCCACCTCGTCGTCCGAGATTAGGACCCCGTCGCGGTACATCCGGTACACCTCGCCTACCCCCTCCATCCCGAGGGTATGGAGCTCTGCGGCCCTGAGCGCCCCCATGCTCGAGGCTCCTATAACACGGACACCGCTCTTCAGGGCAGCGAGGATCTCCCGGTGCCCCACCGAGGACTCCTGGAAGAAGACTCCGTCGATGAGGCCGATGACGCCGGCCCCGTCGGAGACTGCCGTCGTGATGTCGCCCCGCGCTGCCGGGGGCCGGTAGTCGGCCCCGAGGATGGCGAGGGCTGCCCGCCGGTCAAGGCTTGGTCCGAGAAAGACGACCGCGCTCTGCATCTCTGCACCGGGCACCTATCCGCTCATTGTCCATGGCATAGACCTCGAGGCCGGGCACCACGACGCGCACGACGGGGACGCCGATCTCCTCGCGGGTGAGGTCTGCGACGAGGACCCGGTCCAGGCCTGCCTTCCCGAGGGCCGAGACGATGGCCCCGATATCCTTCAGGAAGTCATCGTGCTCCGCCGAGGGAAGGGCCGAGAAGGGGACCTCCGAGTCGGCCTCGAACCAGTAGCGGTTCATCCTTCTCACCCGCTCGTAGCCCATCCGGGTGCGGAGATCGGCGGATGTCGTGTCCTCCCGTGCGCCGTGGATCTGGGTGAGCCGGCTCTGGGCGACCTCGGTGAGGGCGCGGAGGAAGGCGATCCTTGCCGAGGTGTGGGTGCCCATGCCGATGGTGAGGAGGCGCGGGTCACGGAGGAGGGTGTCATCCGCCACGGCGGCGCAGGTCGGGATTCCGAGATCGCTCGTGATGTCCCTGACCTGGACCTCCACTTTCGCATCGGCGAACTTCCTGAGGAGCTTAACAGGGAGCCCGTTCGGGGGGTCGATGATCCGGGGGCCCGGCTTCTTTGTCACCTCGACGAGGGACCAGGCATCCCGCTCCACGATCTCGGCGAGGCCGTGGAAGACGGCCTCCTCCCTCGTGTTACCGGAGGCAAGCCCGTTCGTGTTCGTGCGAAAGAGGGGCGGGCATCCGCGGGGAAGGGGGTGGAAGACAGCATGGGCAGGAATGAACACCCCTGCATCCGCAACGATGTCCCAGGCCTCGACCCAGGGGAGCCGGCCATCGGGATCCGATCCCCGGGGAAGATTCAGGGACCTCGGGTCCACGGCTTCCCCCCTCGCGGCCATCTCGGACCAGGTCCCGAAGCTGATCCCATGGTCGTGGATCTCCGCCGAGTAGCGCTCGATCCCCTCCATCACCGCCGATACCCGGGCCTCGGTGGGGGTTGCCCCCTTGCCGTTGTAGACCGAGACCGCACCCTCCTGCGCTGTGGGCCTGATTGAGGAGAAGACTGGTATCCCGATCCGGTCAAGGTTCGTGATATCGGCCACCCGGGTGATCCCGGCCAGCGGTATCTTCTCCGAGACCCTTGCAAGGGTCTCCTCGGGGGAGACCGCCCGGTGGGTCTCCTCACGGTAGGCCTTTATACATGGCGAGAGGGTAATCCTCACTCCCTGTCCCCCTCTATCCAAGCACTCCCGTCGCTCCGAATCTCCTTCTTCCAGATGGGGACACCGGCCTTGATCATCTCAATGATATACCGGGAACCCTCATAAGCCTCCTTCCGGTGACCGGCACCGACGATGATGATGAGAATATTGTCGCCGACCTTCAGGTGCCCGATCCGGTGAATAATATCCACGGATACCAGGCTGAACTTCTTCCGTGCACCCTCCGCGATCCGCTCGAGCTCCTTCACCGCGACGTCCTGGTAGGCCTCGAGTTCCATCTCCCTGATATCATCATCCCTGACGATACCGTCAAAGACGACGATGGCACCCGTGCCCCGCTGCTTCGCCCTGCTGATCAGGGCCCCGATATCGACGTCCCCGGTCTGGATCGAGATCATGGGTACCTGCCCCCGCTTAACCGCCGGAGACCGGGGGAAAAACCGCGATCTCGTCCCCATCGGCGACCTCGGTCTTCTCCGCGTCGGCTGCCTCGACCCGCTTCCCGTTCCGCATCAGGATCACGAACTCGCGGAAGGCTCCGTGCTCATCGAAGATGGCATCCTGTCCATCCGTGTTCCTCCGGGCGACCTCCCTGACGAGGGTGGCAAGGTTTATCCCGGATACCGGTTCGGCGATGATATCAGTCCCGAGGAGCTCCCGGAACCGTGCAAAGAACCGGACCTTGACCTTCACTCCCTCTTCCTCCCTGCCTCTTCATCCCCGCCGGTGCCGCATACCTCGCAGCAGGGATTCCTCTCCACGCAGATCTCGCTTGCTTGGGAGAGCATCCCGTCCCAGAGAAAGAGCCGGTTCGTCAGCATATTCCCGGTCCCGAGGAGGAACTTCAGCACTTCAGTCGCCTGCACCATGCCGATCAGCCCGGGAGTCACGCCCACGACAGGGAAGACCTCCGCCGGGGGGGGCTTCGGGAAGATGCATGAGAGGCATGGGGTCTCCCCGGGGATAATGGTTGTCGCCTGCCCGTACAGGCCGCGGATCGCGCCATGGAAGAGGGGGATCCCCTTCCCGAGGGCGATCCGGTTCAGGAGGTACCGGGCGGGGTAGTTGTCCATGGCATCGACGATCCCGTCTGCCCCGCCCACGAGCCTTCCCGCGTTCGCCTCATCGAGATAGGCATCGATCGCCCGGATGGTAACATCCGGGTTGATCTCCGCGAGCTTCTCCCCGGCCGACACGATCTTCTTCTTCCCGATATCCCGATCGTAATGGAGGATCTGCCGGTTCAGGTTGGTCTGGTCCACGACGTCAGAATCGACAACCGTGAGGATCCCGACACCGGCCACGGCAAGATAGATCGCGATGGGTGAGCCGAGCCCCCCTGCACCTGCGATGAATATCTCCGCCTCCTTCAGCCTCTCCTGCCCCTCCTCTCCGAAGAGGAGGATCTGCCGTTTGTACCTGTCACGTTCGCGCTGGGATAACATCTTCACCTTTCCGGGTCAGTGCGTTTCCGCGCCGAGAGGGGGCTCGCCTTCGAGTTCTTCCACTTCGGGTTTCGTGAAGCTGGTGGCCGCGTGGTCCATGTACACGATCCGCTGTCCCACAGTGTACCTCTTCTGTGACCTGAGATATCCCTCAAAGCATATGATAAGTCCGCTGGTGGAGGTCCAGGGATCCGGGCAAAAATGTATGCCTTCAGGGATCAATTCACTGTGGTGAATATTCGTTCTTATTGCCTCCGGGATCCTCAAGAAAAGGTTGTGCCATGATGAAGACCCCCTGCCAGCAGATCGTCTGGGACGTGCTCCCGGCCATCAGGGCCGCCCTTGCGGCGGAAATGGTGAAAAACGGCGTTTCCCGGCAGGAGGTCGCGCGGCTCCTTGACACGGCACCATCTGCCGTTTCCCAGTACCTCTCCGGAAAACGGGGCTACCGGATTGTATTCGTGGGACCTGCGCAGAGGCTCATCGAGGACCTTGCCAGGGAGATCAAGGCCGGCGGGGTCCAGGATATCACCGCCCGGATCTGCGCCATCTGCCGCGAGATCAGGGACGATCAGGGGCCCTGTGTGTCTGTAAAGGAGCCCGAACCATAGCCTCGCCCAGGAGACAGGCAAAGGTTATCCCATATCCCCGTGAAGCTCCTGCAGGATACCGGCTCCGAGGGGCCAGGCGGACTATCATGGACGTGAACGGGAAGGAGGAGATCCTCAAGGCGAAGATACGGCAGCGGGGTTCACTGCTCATCGCCTTCTCAGGCGGGGTCGATTCCTCACTCCTCGCCGGAATCGCCCGGGAGGTGCTCGGGGACCGGTGCCGCGCCGTCCTCCTGGAGAGCCCCGTGGTCCCCAGGGCCGCCCTCCGACAGGCTGAGCAGACGGCGGGAATACTCGGGATCCCCCTCGATCTGATCCCCGTTCCCCTCATGGAAGAGGAGGATTTTCTGAAGAACCCGGCCGACCGCTGTTATTCTTGTAAGAAGGTCTCGGTCCGGGTCCTGAAAGGGCGTGCCGAAGAGCTGGGGCTCGCCTGCGTGGCGGACGGGATGAACGCCTCGGACCTCGGTGAACGCCGGCCCGGGATCAGGGCGAGCGACGAAGAAGGGATCGTCCACCCGTTCGTCGAGGCAGGGATCACCAAGGACGATATCCGGGCCATTGCCCGGAGAAGGGGCTATGCCTTCTGGAACAGGCCCTCGGCAGCCTGCCTCTCGTCCCGGATCCCCTACGGCGACGAGATCACCCGGGAGAAGCTCCGGATGATCGAGGAGGGCGAGGAACACCTCCATGGCCTGGGATTCACCGAGGTGAGGGTGCGGCTCCATGGCCAGCTAGCAAGGATCGAGGTTATCCCTGAAGAGATGGAGAAGCTCTTTCAGGAGAGGGGCGTTATCCTGAAGGCCTTCCGATCCATCGGGTTCCGGTACATGACGCTGGATCTGGGAGGCTACCGGACCGGCTCCATGGACGAGGTGCTATGATACCCGCGGAGATCAGGGCGGACTTCCCGATCCTCTCGGAGATATGCTACCTGGACAGCGCGGCCACGTCCCTCTCTCCGGAGCCTGTCCTTGCGGCGATGCTCGAGTTCGAGCACGTCTTTCGGGCAAATGTTGGCAGGGGAGTCCACCGCCTTGCCCAGGTTGCATCGCAGAAGTACTGGGATGCTCACCAGAAGGCCAGGAGGTTCATCGGCGCAGAAGGAGGCGAGCTGGTCTTCACCCGGAACACCACCGAGGCGATCAACATGGTCGCATGGGGGCTCCCGTGGCAGAAGGGGGACAGGATCGTCACCACGCTTCTCGAGCACCACAGCAACCTCCTCCCCTGGATGCGCCTCAGGGACAGGAAGGGAATCGACCTCCAGCTCATCGCCCCGGCGGCGGACGGTGCCCTGGATCTGGCCGACTTCGAGAGAGCCATCACCCCGAATACACGGCTCGTTGCGATCACCCATGCCTCCAATGTCCTCGGGAACGTGGTGCCTGTCCGTGAGATCGCCGGAATCTGCAGGGATCGGGGAGCGCTCCTCCTCGTGGACGGTGCCCAGTCGGTTCCCCACATCCCCGTGAATGCGGGGCGCCTGGGCTGCGACTTCTTCTGCTTCTCGGGCCACAAGATGCTCGGCCCCACGGGGACCGGCGTGCTCTGGATGAAGGAACCCTGCCTGGAACCCCTGCTCCTCGGGGGCGGGGCCGTGGAACAGGTCACCAGCTCGGGATATACCCTCACTACAGGCTATGCGCGGTATGAGGCCGGAACCCCGAATATCGCAGGGGCGATCGGCCTCTCGCGTGCCATCGATTACCTGGAGGCTCTCTCGATGGCGGACGTGCAGCAGCACGAGCAGGTCCTCACCAGGCGCATGCTGGACGGGCTTACCGGGATCGACGGTGTGAAGGTCTTCGGGCCAGGTGCGACGGAAGACCGGATCGGGGTCGTCTCCTTCATGGTTGGAGACCTGCATCCCCATGATGTCGCCACCATGCTCGACGAGGAGGCGGACATCATGGTGCGATCCGGGCATCACTGCTGCATGCCCCTCATGGAGCTCCTGGGCACCCCTGACGGGACGGTGCGGGCGTCCCTTCATTGCTACAACAATGCTGAGGATGTGGACCGGCTCATCGAGACGGTCGGGGCGATCGCGAGGGGGGCCTAGGGATGTACCGCGAGATCCCGTGCACCCGGGTGGATGAGAAGGGTGTCCGGGAGATCACCCACCCGGTGATCGAGGAGGTGCCGTTAACAGTAACCGTGAACGGCCGGCAGGTCGCGACGGCCATGACGAGCCCGGTCGACCTCGAGGAGTTTGCCACCGGGTTCCTCTTCACCGAGGGGATCATCAAGGGGAGGGAGGAGATCGAGTCCATCCAGGTGGAGAAGGCCGGTGTGAAGGTGATCACGAAGAACCTCCTGAAGGTCATCGGGCCCAGGAGGACCATCCTCTCGGGTTGCGGGGGATCCTCCTCGTTCCTGGACCCGGCGAAGCTCCCGAAGGTCGCGTCGTCCTTCACCATCCCGGCGCAGGTGATCTCCCGCTCCATGAAGGATCTCCTCCAGTCCGATCTCCACCGCCTTACCGGCGGGGTCCACATCGTCGGGCTCTACGGCCCGGACGGGGAGATGACCCGTTCCCTTGACATCGGGAGGCACAACGCCCTCGACCGGGTCATCGGCTACGGCCTCATCCATGGTATCGACCTCGGGCGGGTGTATGCCCTCTCCTCGGGCCGCATCTCCTCGGAGATGGTCCGGAAGTGCCTGGTGGCAGGAATCCCCCTCATCGCTTCCCGAGGGGCGACAACGACACTCGCGGTGAGTATGGCAGAGAAGAACGGCCTCACCGTGATCGGGTTCGTCCGGGCAGGCGGCATGAATATCTACACGAACCCGCAGCGGGTCACCGGTCCAGGCTGACGATAGTCTCGGAACCGGCTCCGGTGTGGAGCAGCCGGCAGGCCTGGCAGAGCCGGGCGGTGGAGGGATCGCCGCACCGCTCGCAGGCACGCAGGGGCCGTGCAGCACGAGGTACGGCCAAGAGGTGCTGCGAGAGCCTGGCCTGCCCCTCGACCACTCGCCGCATGGTCCCGGGATGCCCGCGCTCGAGGGATGTGAGGATACCCCGTACCTCACTTCGGAGGGCGGAGTGCATGTATGGGCACTCGGGCAGCTCCACGAAGAGACCGTTCAGGATACCATATAGGGCGACCTCCTTCTCGGGGATCTCCATGAGCGGTTTCACCCGGGGGATGAAACCCTGCCCCCCGAACTCTTCCGGCCTCCGGAGGATCCTCTCCCTGTCCCCGCGGAGCCAGTTCATCAGCACCGACTGCGACTCGTCGTCCAGGTTATGGCCCGTGGCGAGCTTCGCGGCACCCACCCGGCGGGCCAGGGTATTCATGGCCTTCCTCCGGAGGATCCCGCAGATGCCGCAGGCGCGGTCCTGATGCTCCCTGACTATCTCGTCAAGGGTCTTCCCGTACATCTCGAGGAACGAGATGGTGGAGTGCTCTATCCCCAGGCGCCGGGTGTTTGCCCCGGCCGAACGGAGGGTAGCCTCACGATAGCCGTCGATCCCCTCATCCACGGTGACGGCCACAAGATCCGCCCCGGGCATGAGCCTTCGGAGGAGATGGAGGAGCACCGTGCTGTCCTTTCCCCCCGAGAGGGCAACGGCGAACCGGTCGCCGGGCTGGACCATGGCGTACTCCTGGATGGTGCGTCTGACCCGTTCCTCCACGTCATCGATGAAATGAGCGGCGCACAGGTGGCGGTTGCGGATCCGGTCCAGGAAGACGGCGGCCTTGCCGCAGAGGTCGCACACAGGCGAAAGGGCCGGACTGCCGGAATCTGTCTTCACTTATCCTCCGTGGGAGACCCGGATGATCCGGATCACATCATCCGGACCGAGGAATGTGTCCTCGGGGATCACCTTCCCGTCCCTCGATACGATCACTTCAACCGGGTTCACACCAAGGGAGAGGAGCACCTGGGAGACCGTGGCCGGGCCCCCCTTAAAGGCCCGTGAAGTACCGTCCTGGAGATGGATCTTCATCTGTTCCTCAGTTTCATTACCACCGCTTACCTTTAAGCATCCCGCAGGGCGCAGGATCTGCCAAAAGCGATCACCCCCGCCCTCCCGTTCGGCCCAATGAAAAGGATCGGTGACCGGATCGTCCTGGCACGAATCGGATACGAGGTGCCCTGATGGCGAACTGAGGGAAGCACTTTTTTGGATTGGATAACACATGGATGAAGAGAGAGGTTGATGGGTGAGTTGGCATGATGGACGAGGAAGGGTTCGGGATGCTGGGGAGGATGATGGTTGCGCTGGAGGAGATAGAGGGATGCCGGGAGTTCGCGTCCCTAATCCCTGAGGTGAGGACGAACCTCGTGTACGCGAGGTCCCACGCAAAGACAAGGGACGACGTGCTCGCCATCGATGGCCGGATCACCGTGGTCGAGGGCAGGCCGCGGGCCGCAGGCCGGGTACGGTTCGGGGCCTCCAGCCACATGGCGCGCCTCGTCATCGAGCTGAGGAAGGTCGACCCGTCGGTGCGCGCAGGCATCGACTTTGCCTGGACACCGCATCTCTCGCACTGGCTCGAGGGGCACTGCAGGGCGAAGGGATGGGTCTTCTCGGTCATCGACCGGCGCGGCGAGCCCGAGGAGATCAAGGAGGCCGAGGGGGCCTCCATGCCCTGGAAGGTGGCCGAGGCGGTGAGGGCGGCGGGCGGGAAGGTCCCGAAGATCTTCTACGAGACGGGCGCCGTTGGCAAGGAGCCTGTCTCGGTCCTCGTGGGGAGGGACCCCCTCGAGGTAGCGTGGCATGCCTGCGAGATCGCGAGGGAGTACCATGAACCCGGGTGACCAGAAGATCGGGAAGATCGACCGGGAGACCTTCGAGTCCTTCGTGCTTGCCCGGCTCGGGAAGGAGGACCCGTCCGTGATCGTTCCTCCCCGGACAGGCATTGACGCGGGGGTGATAGACCTGGGGGACGGCCGGGTGCTCATCGTTGCCGAGGACCCCATCTTCGCCATCCCCGGGCAGCCGCCCGAGATGTTCGGGTGGTACACAGTCCACATCGGGGCGAGCGATGTGGCGGTGATGGGGGTCCCGCCGCGGTACATGACCTACACCCTCCTGATGCCGCCCGAGACGGCGGACCCGGCCTTCCGGGCCATCGTCGACGCCATCCACGAGGCGGCCCTCGACCTGGGGATAGCCATCGTCGGGGGCCACACCGGATACTACCCGGGATTCGCCGCGCCCACCATCGGCGGAGTGACCGTCTTTGCCATCGCAGAACGCGACGGCTACGTGACACCGGCCGGGGCGAGGGCGGGCGATGCGGTGATCCTCACGAAGGGGCCTGCCATCGAGACCGCTGGCATCCTCTCGGTCCTCAGGGAGCGTGAGCTCCTCGCGCGGTACCCTGAGCCCCTCGTGCGGCGGGCCCAGGCGCTCTGTAAGGAGATGACCGTCGTCCGGGACGCCCTCGCCGCGATGGCCGCGGGCGGGGTCACGGCCATGCACGACGCAACCGAGGGTGGCGTGATCGGGGGGCTCGCCGAGATCGCGGAGGCGAGCGGCGTCGGCATGACCATAGAGGAGTCCCGGTTCGTGTATCCCGACGAGGTCAGGATCGTCTGCGAGGCCTTCTGGATCGACCCGGTCGCGGCCATCGCCGAGGGCTCACTCCTCATCACCGCGGATACCGGACGGGCAGGTCAGATCCTTGCCCGCCTGGCGAAGATCGGGATTGCCTCTTCTGTGATCGGTACGGTCACGGACGACCCGTCGATCCGGGTGATGACGCGAAGGGACGGCACGGAGGTGCCGCTCCGGGTGCCGGCGCAGGACCCTTTCTGGCCGGTCTTCTTCGAGGGGCTGGGTTAGGGGATAGGTCCCCCGTGGCAATAGAATCTGGGGGACTACCTCAGAGGTTCGATGCTCTTCCGGACAGGGATCTCCCTGTCGCACTCGAGGCCCCCTTCAATCTCCCGGATCTTCTCCAGGACCGCGCTCGTGGACGGCTTTTTCGGCACCGCCTGGCATCCCTTTACCTGCGCCGTGGAATACCCGAAGGTCCCGATCTCCCGTGCCATCCGGGTGATCTCCTCCTTGTCGAGACCGATGAGGGGCCGGTAGACGGGGAATCCCGCTGCATCGTTGAGCACGAAGAGGTTGTCGAGGGTCTGTGAGGCGACCTGGCCCAGGGATTCGCCTGTGACCATCCCCTTCGCCCCCTCCTCCCTCGCCACGACCTCGGCGATCCGGTACATCCGGCGCTTGCAGATGAGGCAGGTGAACTTCTCGAGGCCCTGCCGGATCAGCCTCTCCTTTGCGCAGGCAAGGAAGGAGTCCGGAATCACCCGCAACCGGATGTCGGCTTGGTACGTGCTGAGCACCTCGATCACCTTCTCGGCTCTCGCCCTTGCGTCATCATCGAGGAAGCTCTCGAGAGCGACATAGATCGGGATGATCCGGCACCCCCGCTTCATCATCATCCAGGCCGCGACGGGGGAATCGATCCCGCCCGACACCAGGGCGACGAGGCTTCCTTCCACCCCCAGGGGGAGGCCGCCTGCCCCCTGGATCACCTCGGTATACAGGTAGCAGTCGTCCTCGCGGATCTCGACATGGAGCTCGAGGTCCGGCTGGTCGAGGTCCACCTCCAGGTGCGGGAACTCCCCCCGCACGAGGTTCCCCAGTTCCACCGCCTTCTCCTGCGAGGTGAAGGGATGGGTCCCCACCCTCCTCATCCGGATACCGAAGGTCCGCAGGCCTTCCACGCCACGCTTCCTGCAGAGATCGAGGAGGCTCTCGTTCAGGTTCCCCAGGCTACACCGGGTCACGGGGGAGAAGGAGACGATGCCAAAGACCCGCCGGAGCCGCTCCCTGTCTACCGGACCCTCGACCCAGATCCTCCCGCGCTCGGACCGTATCCGGCACCCGGGGAGGACGTCCCGGATATTCCTCGTGAGGGCCTTCTCCCACTCGCGCCGGACGGGGTCCGACTTCAGGAATATCTCAGAGTAGCGTACCAGCCAGAGATCGGTCATGGGGATCGGGAGTTCGCTCGTCTAGGGATTGCGCCTCTGTCCTTATGGCTATTTCCTCTCCTGTGAAAGACCACGATAACCCTTATAACATGGTGACCAACACCTAAAGGACGGGTATCATCACCGGTGGATCCGCCCTGTACCAGGCCGGATAGGCGGTGATGGAGGACGGGAGGTGAGCGATGGAGGATGGAGCACTGAGGGAACAGATCCTCGCTCTCAAGGAGGAGCGGGATGCCGTTATCCTGGCCCACAACTACCAGATCGGGCCGGTCCAGGAGATCGCCGACCTCGTGGGGGACTCCCTGGAGCTCTCCCGGGCCGCTGCATCCATGGACTGCAAGGTCATCGTCTTCTGCGGCGTTGACTTCATGGCCGAGACCGCGGCCATCCTCTCTCCTGAAAAGAAGGTCATCCTCCCTGCTCCCGATGCCTGCTGCCCCATGGCAGAGATGGTCACAGCGGGCGAGGTGCAGCTGCTCAGGGACCGCTCTCCCGATGCTGCCGTGGTTGCCTATGTGAATACCACCGCGGAGGTGAAGGCAGAGAGCGATATCTGCTGCACCTCGGCAAACGCGGTGAAGGTGGTGGAGTCCCTCGATGAAGACCAGGTGATCTTTGTCCCGGACCGGAACCTCGCCCTCTATGTTGCCCGGTTCTCGAAGAAGGAGATCCTCCCCTGGGAAGGCTACTGCATCGTCCATGACCGGTACACCCCCGCCGACGTCCAGGCCGCACGCCGTATGCACCCGGGCGCCGAGGTGATCGTCCATCCTGAGTGCCGGCCCGGGGTGATCGACCTAGCCGACGGGGTCTTCTCCACCTCGGGGATCATCCGCCACGCATGCACGGGGGCAGGGAAAGAGTTCATCATCGGCACCGAAGTAGGCATCCTCCACAGGCTCGGGGAGGAGTGCCCGGAGAAGCGGTGCTACCCCCTCTCGGAGAAGGCCGTCTGCGTCAACATGAAGAAGACGGACCTCCAGAAGGTGTATCATGCCCTCCAGCGCCTGGAGCCGTGCATCACCGTCCCCGAAGGGATCGCCCGGCGTGCCCGGAAGGCGATCGACCGGATGCTCACTGTAAGGTAAGGGAACCTTTTACCCCCGAACCAGTTCTGCCACGCTTGCCACGAAGAGATCAACCTCCTGCTCGGTCGTGTAGAGGTACACGCTCGCCCGCACGGTGCCACCCGGCAGGCCGAGATACTCCATCAGCGGCTGGCAGTCATGATCGCCGGCACTGACCAGGATATCGGATGTCTCGTCCAGGTGCATCGCAACGGCCTGCGGCTCCAGCCCCTCCACGGTGAACGAGACAATTCCCGTGCGATCGCCGGGGCTCTCCGGCCCGTATACCCTCACCTCCGGCAGGAGCCGGAGCCCGTCGAAGATCCTGGCAGCGAGGCGCATCTCATGACTCCGGATCCGTTCCATGCCGATCCCGGCCAGGTAGTCCACGGCGGCACCGAGGCCGATTCCCGCCGCGATATTCGGGGTTCCCGCCTCGTAGCGCTGGTAACCCTCGGCCATGGTGTACCCCGATGAAGTGACCGTCCCGACCATTCCGCCACCCAGGAGAAGCGGGTCGAGAACGGGATCCTTCATCCAGAGAACACCGGAACCCGACGGCCCGAGCATCCGGTCTCCCGAGAAGCAGAGGAAGTCGCACCCGAGGGATGCTACGTCGACGGGCATGTGCGGGACCGAGTGGGTGCCGTCGACGAGGAGGAGTGCACCACGGTCCCGGCAGATGCGGCTGATCTCCTCAACAGGTGTGATGGTCCCGAATGCACCCGACGCATGGGTGAGGGAAACAAGCCGGGTCCGATCGGTGATCGCCTCCTCCAGGCGATCGAGCGAATCGGAATATCCGGGTGTGACCGGGAGGATCTGGCATTCCACCCCCAGATCCCTCAGGTGCAGCCAGGGCACGAGGTTGGAATGGTCCCCGAGCATGGTGGTGATGACCCGGTCGCCGGGGTTCCATTCCAGCCCCCTTGCCACCATGTTGATCGCCTCGGTCGCGTCCCTTGTGAAGACCACCTCCCCCTCCTTCGCCCCAATGAACCGCCTGACCTTCTGGTGGGCATCCCAGTACTTCTGCGAGGCTATCTGGGAGAGTCGGTGCACCCCCCTCCCGACATTGGCCCGGTAATGGTGCTCGTACTCAAGCATTGCCGCAAGCACCGGTTCAGGGGAGATGCTCATTGCGGCACTGTCGAGGTAGATGAGGTCCGCGATGAGCGGGAAGTCCCCCCTGATGGCATCACCAGGAACAGGTACGGCTCTCGCTGTCTCCACCGCCCCCTCATCAACGGGCCCCTTGGGCATGGCGACACTATCCGGGGTACCACGGTGTTCACGGGTGACAGGCTTGACGTGATCCCCCTGGAGTGCGATCCCGTGCCGGGCGCACAGTTCCCGCATCTTCGGCGGGAGATCCCTCCAGCGCCAGAGCCCCCACCGTGCATACTCACGAGGCAGGTTGTGGCGGTCTGCCCATCCGCCCAGGAACCTGTCCCATTTTTGCGCACGTTCAGGATGTATCCCCCTGAGCAGCTCGTGCTCGCTCTCGAGCATCGCCGGGCAGAGGTAGCACCCGATCCTCTCGATGCCCTTGTCATAGAGCGGGTTCACCGGGAGCTTCTGCCACCAGAGGTAGAGGAAGACCTCGAGGGCACGCCAGTTGCGGATCGGGGAGATGTTCAGCTGGAGGGGGTTTGCGGGGTTCTGGCTCGTTGCCTCGAGATCCGCCCGGTTCCAGGACTCATACCACCGGTTCCCCTGGACCGTGACGCACGGGCCGGTGGTGGCGAGGTGGAGCTTGAGCGGGTGGAGCTTCAGGAGCTTGCAGCACCACCGCTGGTCCTTGGCAGGGGGGCCTGCCTTCTCCACCGCTGCCCAGAAGTCCCCGGCTTTCCGGATGATCTCGACCCCCTGCCTCTCGACAAACTCCACGGTCTCGGGGAACTCGATGCCCGTGTCGATGAAGAAGGCCGAGAGGATCCCTGCCTTCCGGGCCAGGGCCATCACGGCCATCGAGTCTTTGCCACCCGAGAAGGAGACGTTCGCGCAGGGGCGATCTTTCATGTGATGCCGTATCTCCCGGATGGTGTTCCTCTCCAGGTTCTTCAGGTGCCGCCGGTTCCGGTTGATTACGACCTCCCAGTCCGGATCGGGGGGGCTCCGGGCCTGGACAGCCATGATCTCCTTTACCCGGAGCTGCCCTGACCGTAATACCCCGGTGCCGTACCCGTTGCGGTACTTCACCACCACAGTCCCGTCGGGCTCCCGGGTCTCGACCGGGAACCGTTTCCCCCCGATCCTGCGCCCTTCCATCTCTCCTGCTGCCACTGCCTCCCCGAGATCCACGATCCCCCGCGTCGCATGGCCGACGATGAACGGGAGACCACCGGGGGCGAGGTCGAACCTGAACCTCCGGCTCACGGGGTCGAAGGAGAGCCAGCCGAACCGTTCCCCGTCGATGATGACGAGGTCGTTCCGATCCACCCCGCCGGCTTTATTGAGGAGGATGATCCGGGGAAGGGGCACAGGTCCGAACCGCTCCCTGACAAGATCCTGAAGCAGCGCTACGTCGGCTGCAAGGGCGGGCCTCACGTCGTAGGGGGTCTGGAGGGGGACCCGCCTTCCCTCTGCCCCGCAACCGCAGGTCCGGGCGATGAGGGGGACATTGCAGCGGTCGCACCAGTACAGGATCTTCTTGACCGGCGGTTCGCGCATGGCAAGAACCAATGGGGAGTGTCAGCCTATAAGGGCAGCGCGGGACGAGGGGGGACGGGTCAGTGCTCCGGCGACAATTCATCCGGGAACTGGCACTCCCCTTCATCGGCATAGTGCATCACGATCTCTTCCGCCATTTTGGTCCCGAGCCTCTCCGCCACCCTCTGGAGAAACAACGCGATAAACTCGGGCGGGACGCACCCCAGGCTCTCCCTCCCGTCCAGGATGAGGCCGACCAGGTAGCGGAGGTCATCATCGGTGAGCCGTCCGATCCTCTCCGAGAAATCATCTTCGCTGGTTGCGAAGTGGTTTGCGACGGGCGGGAGGATGGAGAGAAAAGCATGTCCCGACCCCGAGCAGATCTCGTCCCCGCACTCCGGGGCGAGCTTCTTCAGGATCTCACGATCCCGGTCCGAGAGCTCCCGCGGCATATGCTCCGGTATTCATGAGGTGACCGGGGGAGATAAGCCTGCACAGCCAGGCAGATCCTTTCGCCCCCCTTCCAGTATCCAGGATTCTTCGATGGTGCACGGGTTCTTGGACTCTCACCGGTATCGGGAATGGTGTATCGCCGGGGAGAGACATCCCCCGCTACTCGATATGGATGATCTGGACAGGGCAGGTGTCCGCTGCCTCCACGGCGCAGCCTTCGAGATCCTCCGGAACATTTCCCTCGGCCTCGCCCCCCGCGCGGTTGGGTTCTGTAATCCGGCTGAAATGGTCCTCGGGGCTCTCCTCGAAGAAATCCGGGCAGAGCTCCCAGCAGGACCCGCAGCTTGTGCAGTCATTCCTATCGATCTGAACCTTCACGAGCGCATCACATCCTCCGTGGTTTTCAGAGAGAGAGAGCACCCTTTCCAGATAAACCTGCCGAACCTGCCCTTCTTCGCCGTGAAGGAAGGAACCGGCCTTCCTCCCGCCTGCCGTGCAGAGCCGCTGATCATGCCTCCTGAAAGCCCCATCCCAAAACCTCAAGGGGGAGGACGAAGAACCATAGCAGGAGGTTCCATGAGCACTACCACCATTTCGGGAATCGCCTTCCTCTGCGCCGCCCTCGTCCTCGCGGGCCTTCTTGCCGGGTGCCTGGGGGGGGAGCAGCCACCGCAGCAGCTATCGGGCGTGGAGGTGCGGGATTACCATGGGCAGCCCCTCTCCTCTGTCAACGACTTCAGGGAGAACTCCATCAAGGGCCCGCAGCAGGTCAATATCACGGACTACAGGCTTACCATCGACGGGCTTGTGAGGGGGGAGAAGAACTTCACCTACGATCAGGTGCTCCAGGAATTCCCGCACTACCAGAAGGTGGTGACCCTCTTTTGCGACGAGGGATGGGATGCAACCATCCTCTGGGAGGGGGTGAAGGTCTCTGACCTGATCAATGCTGCCGGGCCCGATCCCCGGGCAAATACCGTCATCTTCACCGGTGCCGACGGGTACACAACCTCCCTGCCCCTCGATTACATCACCCGGAACAATATCCTCATGGCATACGGGATGAACAACATCACCATGCCTGTTGAACGGGGCTACCCCTTCGAACTCGTGGCCGAGGACCGGTGGGGCTACAAGTGGATCCGGTGGGTCACGGGGATCCGGCTCTCGGACGATCCCGCGTACCGCGGTTTCTGGGAGAGCCGGGGATTCTCGAACATCGGGGACCTGAACAAGTCCTTCTTCGAGGACTGACGGCCATGTCACGGCGGAACCTCCAGAGGGTGGTCGGCTGGCTCCTCCTCGCCTTCGCGCTCCTCCTCGTCATCACGGGCCTCGGGATCACCGAGTGGCGCACCGTGGAGGCCGTCACCTTCGGGCTCCTCCCGAAGGCGCTCTCCTTCCAGCTCCACAGCCTCCTCTGGATCCCCTTCCTCGCCATCCTTGCCGGCCACATGCTGCTCTCCTGCTGGGCAGGGAAGCGGGGGAAGGATTGAACCTCTTAACCCCCTGGCGGGAATGTCCAGGATCTCATGGATTTATCATCTCCTGCAGAGAATACACGGCACATGCCAGAAGAAGCGAAGCAGGAGTGGAGGAGACGTCACAGGGGTCACTTCCTGATCCCCGCCGGGGTGCTGATCGGCCTCGGTGTCGGGCTATTGTTCAACCAGGCCGGGGCTGGCGTGCTCATCGGCCTTGGCCTGGGATTCGTGGGATCGGCGTTCCTTGCATTCATGGGCCCTTCCCAGGCCGCAGCGGCACCGGCCCCCATGTATGGCCCGCGGTGGATCTCGGTCATTCTTGGGGTCTTCATCATCCTCCTGGGCCTCTGGATCGTCTGGGGACCGCCCCTTCCCTGGACCTCGATCATCGCTCTCCTCCTCATCCTCCTCGGGATCGGGTTCATCGCCCGCGGCTTCGGCAGGATGCGATGACCGGATCCTGATCCCATTCATTTTTCAAACCCGGGTCAACCGATGCGGTAGAACGATCTGCTCCAGTCGGTCCATCCTGCCAGGATATCACCTAAAGGACTATACCGAAGCCGCGAGAATTGAGATCTGATAAGTCAAGCCCTGGGGGACGATTCCAGGGAACCTGCATGAAGGTCACCATCGCACAGCCCAATCCCATCGTTGGGGACTTCGAGGGCAACCTGGAGAAGGTCGAGGAGATCCTCTTCCGGGCCAGGGGGGATTCTCCCGACCTCGTGGTCTTCCCCGAGCTCTTCCTCACGGGGTACCCGCCCCGTGACTTCCTGGAGATGGGATGGTTCCTCGGGAAGGTGGACCGGGCTGTCGAGCAGGTTCTCACCATGTCAGAGGCGTATCCCGATACCGGCCTGATCATCGGCGCACCCCGCCCGACCGGAAAGGAGACCGGGAGAGGCCTGTACAACTCGGCACTCCTTATCCAGGATGGCAGGCTCCTGTTCACCCAGCACAAGTCCCTCCTTCCCACCTACGATGTCTTCGATGAAGCACGGTATTTTGATCCAGCCCCCTCGGTGGAGGTTGTGGAGTTCAAGGATCGGGTTCTGGGGATCTCCGTGTGCGAGGATGCCTGGAACGATCCCGGGCTATGGCCCCGGGGCGGATTGTATCCCTACGACCCCCAGGGGATCCTCGCCAAGAAAGGGGCGACGCTCCTCATCAATATCTCCGCCTCGCCGTTCCATGCGGGCAAAGAGGCTGTCCGGTTCGGGATCTTCCAGAACCTTGCCCGGACATTCCATATCCCTGTGGTCTTTGTCAACCAGGTCGGCGGGAACGACGAGCTCGTCTTTGACGGGAGGAGCATGGCTTTCGATGCTGAGGGCAACCTCTCTGCCATCCTTCCCGCCTTCGAGGAGGATGCACTTACCATCGATATGGATCACCCCCCTATCCTCTCCCATTCGTACCGGCCGCAGGACGAGACGGAGAGCCTATACCACGCTCTCGTGCTCGGCCTGCGGGATTACGTGAGGAAATGCGGGTTCTCCAGCGTGGTGGTCGGCCTCTCCGGGGGGGTTGACTCGGCGTTGGTCTGCTGCCTGGCCCGGGAAGCGGTCGGCCAGGATCACGTCCTCGGCGTTACCATGCCCGGCCCGTACTCATCGCCCGGAAGCGTCAGGGACTCACGGGCCCTTGCGCAGAACCTCGGGGTCAGGCTGGCCGAGATTCCCATCACCCCCATCTACCAGTCCTACCGGAACACCCTTGAGGGACACCTGGGAACAGGGGGGGAGGTGACGGTCACGCTCGAGAATATCCAGGCAAGGATCCGGGGCAACCTCCTCATGGCCCTCTCGAATGAATCCGGGTACCTGGTCCTCTCGACCGGGAACAAGAGCGAGCTTGCCGTCGGGTACTGCACCCTCTATGGCGATATGTCGGGGGGCCTCGCGGTCATCTCGGACGTGTCAAAGACCATGGTCTACCGGCTCGTCCGGTTCATCAACAGGAACGGGACCCTCATCCCGAAGGAGATCCTGGAGAAACCTCCGTCGGCAGAGCTCAGGCCTGACCAGACGGACCAGGACAGCCTGCCGCCCTACGAGGTCCTCGACCCCATTCTGCACCTCTATATCGACGAGAACTGTTCACCGGATGAGATTGCCCGGGAGGGCTTCGATCCCTCAACCGTGAAGTGGGTCGTGAGGACCGTGGACCGGAACGAATACAAGCGGAGGCAGGCGGCACCCGGCCTGAAGGTGACCCCGAAGGCTTTTGGCATGGGAAGGAGGATGCCCATCGCCGCACGATACCAGGACGATGAACGGGAGAGCGAAGACCCCGGGCTGTGACAGCCAACCATGATTCCCGGGAGTGCATCCCGTGGATCTCCTTTCTTCTTTCCCCCTCCCGACCACAAACCTGTTGACTTCCCGCTTGAGACAAGAGCTCGTGAAGATGGCATGGCGGTGAGGGATAGAAGAAAGGGAATCGGTATCGCAACTCTTGCAGCGCTGGTGGCTGCCGGTCTCATTATTCCGTCCATAACACTCGCGGCCAACGTGAGCCCCCAGCGGATGGATGACTTCCTGGAAACGACCCTCAATCTCACCGTGATCAACAGTTCCCTTCCGAACGGCACCCTTCCTGCCACGTTCACCCCTGCCCCGACACCCATCACGCTCCTCCACCTGGTCCTGAACCAGACATCGCTCCCGGGCGAACGGTACATGGCGTTTGGACCGAGCGTGATCGAGGTTGCCATTAGCCCGATCCTCCTCGTTCTCCTGGTGGGAGGGGTCGGGGCAGCGGCAGGAGCCTGGTTCAGCTTCGGGAAGAAGCGGAAGGATGACTGAGACGATCATCGTATTCCCATTTCCTGTTCCCCGGTTGCTGGTCGGTTCCTCCCACCTTTTTCTTGACCGAGGGCAATAGAAATAGGGGTTGAAGATGG
>Ga0315281_10002855_pt1 | contig 25506 bp, 28 predicted proteins | sample YL17G07_0_MG_FD_204540 | JGI IMG/M metagenome (GOLD analysis project Ga0315281, IMG submission 204540) | Sediment microbial communities from Yellowstone Lake, YNP, Wyoming, USA - YL17G07_0 | ecosystem: Environmental > Aquatic > Freshwater > Lake > Sediment | place: USA: Wyoming | collected... | reverse complement strand
GTTTAACACCTACGCTCCGGCACCGCGGACTCCCAAGAAGTCTGCGACACCAAACGGGCATCGTTTACAGCGTGGACTACCGGGGTATTTAGCGGGGCTGCCCGATTCCCTTCGATTTCGGCTCTCGATGTCTACAATATTGTAGACAATATGATACACATCATCGCTTACGATGTGATGTATCACATGATACACCGAATAGTACACCATTCTGCCTATCGGCAGAGAAAGTTTCAAGCAACCCCGTATCTAATCCCGATCGCTCCCCACGCTTTCGTCCCTCACCGTCAGACCTGTTCCAGGTGGACGCCTTCGCCACAGGTTGTCCCTATGGGATTACAGGATTTAACCCCTCCCCCATAAGTACCTCCACCCTCTCCCAGTCTCAAGTCCGGCAGTATCCCCGGCACGCCCTCCAGTTTGCTGGAGGATTTCACCAAGGACTCGCCGAACCGGCTACGGGCGCTTTAGACCCAATAATAGTGGTCATCACTCGGGCCTCGAGTATTACCGCGGCGGCTGGCACTCGTATTACCCAGCCCTTATTCTCCGACCTATTTGCAGTCGGCAAAAGATGCAGTAAACTGCATCACTCCAGGTCCCCCTATCGCACGTCAATGCATTGTAAAGGTTTCGCGCTTGCTGCACACCGTAGTGCCTGGATTCATGTCTCAGAATCCATTTCCGGGAAGTAGTTAACGTTCTTTCAGAAATCCGTAGACGGCGTCTTTCAACGCTTTTTCCAGCCTGTTTGCAATGTCCAGTAGGAGTTGGACTCGCAAGAATCGTTTTGTAGGATTTCTTCATGCTTAAAGTCGACTACTTCTCTCCGGGCTCCCACTTCCATGGCCCGTACTGGTTATCGGTTTGTTGGTTCTTTACACCAGCAACAGCCTGATCAGGCGCAGACCCATCCTATGGCACCGGAGCTTTGAGCATCGGGGCATCCCAGCGCCCAATGCCTATGGGGTATTAGTCTCAGTTTCCCGAGGTTATCCCCCTCCATAGGGTAGGTTATCTGCGTATTACGGAGCAGTTCGCCGAGGGCTTACCCCTCGCGGCTCGCATAGCTTAATCGGATCTGGATAGCAATGACCTCTGGCAGGATCAACCAGAATTGGCGGGATTCTACCTCTAGGTTTCACCATCGGAAGGCCGAAGCTTCGAAAAGCATCGAGCCACGCAGACCGCCTGTCCGCGCAACCAGCGCTCTCCTGCACAATCCAGCCCTTGTGCGAACCTACCCCGAACGCGACTCGGGGATAGCGCTCTGTGACGCGAACTAAAAGAAGTTTTTCATCCTTCGCCAGCCACCGTCATCATCGGCAACCGGCAGGCTCTGCGCCTTTGAGCGCCTGCGAGCCCGGTCGAACTTCAACGCCGTTCGCGTGCAAACAATATATGGAGGCTTCGGATATTTAAAGGTTGTACGGTCCGAAGCTATCGGATGAGCCGGACGAGCTTTTATTCAGAACTAGACTTCGCTTTCTTCGCTTCCTTTATGGTCTCGTAGCGCATGTGGTACAGCCTGATACTAGCATCCGCAAGCGACGCATACGGGGATCCAAACAATATACCCATCAAGATTGCTTCGGTCGCTAGCGGCCACAGCGCCGGGTGAGGCATGTCCGGAGCGATATCACCTACGTCCTCGTTCCTTCCGAAGTATCCCGACCAGTCTATTGCGTTGTACACGGCTCTCGGCACGTATCTCAGCGTGCCTGCGACCATATTCTCAGCGGCCTTCAAATCCGATTTTATGATGTTCCACTCTACCATTTTGACCAATCCAAGATATGCGCACTAGGCTTAAAAGCCTTTCGTACTCCTGCGCCGGAAGTCGCGTGGCTCACGCCAACCCCATCACGCGGACGTAGAAAACAATCGCGACGCCAGTGATTATTCCCATGCAGTCGGCCGTCAGGTCGCCGAGGTCAACGTCCTCCTTCTTCACCTTGCGGTCGTATATCTCCTTGGCCATGGAAAGCGAGCTGCAGGCCAGCACCGAAGTCATTATTCCGTACGCGAGTCCAAGCAGCGCGCCGAGCACGGACATGAAAAGAAAGTGCAGCACCTTGTCCTTGCCGTCCAAGAACACCCACTCGCCGAACGCGCGGATTTTTAGCCTCGCCTTTCGCGCGTGACTGTGCAGTCTGCGGCGTACATGCGTGACTTTCATAACATAATATTCGATTTTGTGATAAAAACGTCTTGAACTAAAGCATAAAAGAGATAAACTCGAGAATTATATTAGAACGAGATACAATCAATGGCCTCGGTGGCGTAGTCTGGTTAGCGTAAGGGCCTGTGGAGCCCTAGAGCCGGGTTCAAATCCCGGCCGAGGCCCAGATTTTTTCTTTAAAATCTTCATGAACTAGATACTTTTCAGTATGTATCTGCCTGTACACGCACTTGGTAAAGTTATCTCGCTGGGCTGAAGCTGGTAATAATCCCCTATGGGCTCTATCCACATGTCCTGCCCGCTTATCGATTTTCCATCTAGGCTTTTGTCTATCTTTAATTTCTTAGTCATTTTCCCGGGGCCGTAGATTCCGTTCCTTGTAAGCATCTCTCGTATGTAAACGCAGGACGGGACATCGTCCTTCGTGGAGACGTTCAGCAGCATGTGACCCATGAAAGGCATCACGTATATCTTACCTGGAGACGCGAGTATGTCCTTTTGATCTTTTCTGTCGATTCCCAAATAAGCCTCGGTCTCGCTTATGATTCCGCCGATAATTCTATCATCCAGTTTTCTGTAAAGTCGCATACCCAATAATTCTGGAGCTACTTCCTGGGCTTTCCTGTTGAAAAAGTTCTCCCAAAGCTTCATTTTTGCACCGAATAGTAAGTCATCTGTAAGACATTTAAAGATTCCATGTTTCATTTTAACTGATGTAGATGGCCAGAAAATATTCGGCGGAAGAATGGGAAAAAAAGGAGAAAGAATTCTTAGGGTGGCTGAAGGCTAACCCGAGGGCAAGTGGAAAAGATGCAGAAAATAACGGATTTAGTTCAACATTGAATAACCGTTTTGGAAGCATCGATAGAGCCAAAGCTTTGCTTGGAATACAACCAAGGTATGTACAATTCAAAGAACAGGTAGAAATAACTGAGAAATATCTTTTCGAATCAAGCATTCCTGGCATTAACAATGTCGCAGACTCTGTTTTAAACAAAATAAAGTATTGGAAAAATAAAAAAACGGTGCTTGAAGAGATTTCAAAAAAAAGAGATATTCCGTTCGAAACTATCCATCTGATGGCAAAATATAGAGGCACGGTTTTAAGGAAAATACCTTTCGACAAGGCTTTCGACGTATATAAAATGCTGAATGACAAAGAGACTATTAAAGATATCAGCGTATCTACAGGCCTTTCTACATGGGCAATTAAAAACTTGAAATATGAAAGCAGGATAGTCGAAATTTTCGAGCAAGTTACCGGAAGTAAATTTTTACCTAAAGACAAATATAAACCTTCCACTTATTGGACCAAAAGTAAACTCGACGAAGCTTACGACAAGTTGAAACAAGATATAAAGGAAAAGGAAGGAAAAGAAAGGGTTCCTAGTTGTAATGAAGTCCGAGCCAGAATTCCTGGATTTAGGGTAGCTGTTAGTAACAAAAAAATTTCTGGAGTCAACTCATATTCAGAATATGTTATATCAAGAGGAGACACTCCACTGGTCCCTTACTATGATTCAAAGTTCAAAGCAAGGTCACTACAAAAATATTTTTGCTCAAAGGACACTCAAAAAGAAGCTGGTGTTTACAACAGGATTTATAGATGGGTTGGAGATCCGAACGCCATTAAATTTTTGTTTGAAATTATCAGTGTTAGGGAAGGCGACATTTTGTCTAAAAGTGACTTTTTGGAACGTGGCATTGACGAAAATAAAATAGATACCTTCTTGACCAAAGCAGATGGCAAATCCTTGTTTAAAGTAGATAATTTTTACACTCTCAACAAGAAGCTTGCTGATAACCTTAAGGATGTATGGAGCAAACTCACGCCTGAAAATCCAAAGAAACTTAGACAGGTTTATGATAAGAAAACGAATGCTTCGCCAAACGCAATTGCGTACAATAAAGAGATTCATGTTGAAATTAGAAATGCATCTAGAAGTTCAGCTCTCAAAAAATACAAGAAAAAAATGGAATTGGAGCAGACCGCCATTAAACGTCAGATTCCTGAAGGAAACGGACACTCTGTTTTGAAAATATTGGGCCTCCTTCGAATGATGGAGAACGTTGGCAACGCTTACGAATATGAAAAAAGAATAGAAGAGCTTGGCGACACGTTCATCGAGTCCTATGCCAATTCCGCTCCTTTGTTCTCCCAGTACAACTTGGCTAAGGACCTTTTGAAAGGCAGGCTCGGTGATGAAAAATGAAGAGGGTACTCGATATGGGGTGCGGGCCGACACCGACGGTCTTGGAAGCGATTTATGACATAGGCCACAATGTGGATTACGTGGGTCTGGATGTGGAGAAGGTCGTAGAAACAGCAAAGGCTAGACATCCCCAAGCGAGTTTCGTCAAATGTCTTGTGCCATACGATTTAAAACCTCTTGAATTGGATCAGTTTGATATGGTCACAGGTTTCACGTTTTTTGAATACCTCAACAGACCGGAGAAAGCGGCCACGGTTTGCGGAATCAACAAAGTACTGAAGGTAGGAGGGGAGATTGTATCAACTTATCCCAAATCAAGTGAGAAAGATGCGATGGAAATGGAACAATTTTTCAAAAGCTTGGGGTATTACATGAAAAGAAGGTATGTCGCATTGGACTATGAAGATATAGAAGGGAGTCGCTATTTTTGGGTCGTTGAAGGTACTAAAAAAAGTGACACAGACACCCTAGATAAGTTCTCAAAATACAAGGCCATGTCGTACTTGAAGGCTGGTAAAGTAAGAGAGGCTCGGGCCTTCAACTATTCATTGGGCGACTTGGCTAAGGAACTTTTAGAACTCGAAACCATCGATGTGAATGCCGTTCCTCCTGAAATACCTGAATATGCCAACAGACTGAAGGATTTGGAAAAAGAGATTGTTGAAATTGAAGATGTTGTAAGCAGCATTACTCCTAAAATGAGGATGATTTCTAGGAATTTCAACACATATAGAAAAGCAAAAGGAAGACTAGGTGATTTACAAAAAGAGAAGTCTGAATTGGCTAAGGAATATACGGAAAAATTAAAAGACTTTGGTCCTCCACTTAAGATTTAGAAACGCCTTAATTTTCCGTTCGGCTTCCGGCCGAGGCCCGCCAAGCTGTTCTGCGGAAAACTTTTAAATTCAAATTTTATAATCAAAGAAATCGAAATCTATTGTGATGCGTATGGCGAGCGCCGAGGTGGAAGCGTACAGGAAGCGCATGCGGAAGCTCGTGTGGGGCCTTGGCACGAAGGTCGACAGGAAGCAGGTCATAGTCGGAGGCGCGCTGATGTGCATAAGCCTGTCCGCAATAACGATGCTTCTCGCGCGGGGTGCTGTGACCGACACGCCCCTGTTCGGCGCCAGGGTGCTCGCTGCCTTCGTCCTGTTCGTGGCCGCGCTCGCGGGCTACATGATAATGCACCGCGGCACCGAACGCTCGTGGCTGTAGGCTGCGACGGGCCGGCGAAACGGTTTTTGCTGTGCAAAAATAAAATTAATAGAGTGGTTCGATGGCGAGGCGCAAGGAAGAACTGGACGATTACAGGAAGCTGATGGACGAGACGATACGCGAGATGAACAGGCTGTACAACGTCAAGGTCGGCAGGATGAGGCCGGCGCTCGCCGTTGCCGGGGTGCTACTTATGGCCGCTGGCCTTAGCGGCGTGATGTACGTGGCCACTGTGGAGCTGTGGGCCAACCAGACGATAACCCCCGTCGGTCTTGCCGGCGTGTTCGCGGGATTCATGGTCGGGATTGTGGGCTACATCTTGGCGCACAAGGGCCTGAAGGGCACGTGGCTGTAGAAACTAGGCCGCCTCTGCGGTCCGCACAACTTCCTTGAGATTCTTAACTTCTATTTCCAGATTCTTCGCCACGTTCTTCAGATTAGGAAGCACATCCTTCATGACGTATAGCGACGGGTAGTGGCAGTTTGTATTTGCGTATATGCTGCTGCCCTCGCCACTCACGGAAAGCACTATGTCGTAGCCCTCGTACGTTCCAAGGCCGCACTTCAGGCAGTCGCCTTCCTCACGGAAGCCGTCGCACGTGCGCCCGCCGAGCCGTAGCAACTCGGCATACGCGGTGTCTATTCTTTCCAGCGCCCGGTCGAACTCGAGCCTGAAGTCGTCTTTCATGAACCCGGATTTGGAGTTTTGAATATTTAAAACTCTCGCGGCAGAATCCCGCGAAGAATTATGTGGTGGTGGTGGGATTTGAACCCACGGCCTCCGCGAATCACCTTCTCTTCTTCATCCGGCCGATCTTGCACAGCGGCCGTCAAAGCTCATAAGTTTATGAGCACGGCGTTATAGCCAGACTAAACTACACCACCATTTTGGTATATTTGTCAAATTTTAATTCATGTTTCGGATTGATAAATCCAATCCCATTCTTAAACTTTAATAAATTTGTTTTTCCGTTGTACTGAAGTCTATAAACTATTCCGTGCTTTCTATCCATCCTATACAAACCGCCCCTTAAGCCCAGTTTCAGGAGGAAATCTTGAATCTGCTTTAAAATTTTGTATGATATGTTTTGAAATTCGACCCTGGGATATATCGTGCCGTTGTTGTCTGTTATGACCACGCTTCCGTCCGTGGCAAAGAATCCAGCAATTATGCCTTTCATTATACGCCGCTCGTTTAAAAATGTATCCGCGATGAATATGCCCTTTTCGTTTATTTTTTGGATTCCAAAACGCCTGTTTACAGCTTCGAACGCTTCTTTTGAATACAATACTAAATCCGTAGTTTTCGATGACTTGCGTTTGTAGATTTTTACATCTTTATCGAATATTCTTTTAAAAAGCGGCTTTACGACTTTTAGCAGGAACACCTCATCGTCGATTGAGTGCCCTGATACTTGGATTTTGTATTGATGTTTACCATATCTGTAAACACAACCATCTCCCAATATTATACCCAATAGGAGAGCTTCACTTTCGTTCATTTCGACCATTTTAAATTAATTATCTCTATCTAATCACTTTCGAGGGTACGTTTCCGCTGAAAAAAGTTGAACCGCCGTTAGACATAAATTAAAATCTGACAGAATACAAAACAATTATACGAAAGCAAGAAAACAAAGGTGAAGCAATAATATGATGAGGTTCCTGATTTTCGGCTCGCCGGGCGCCGGGAAGGGCACGTACACCACGCGGCTGAAGGACAAGCTCGGCATCGCGGCGATTTCGACGGGCGACGTCTTCCGCGACGCGATGAAGGAGGGCACTCAGCTCGGGCAGCTGGCAAAACAGTACTACGACAAGGGCCAGCTCGTGCCGGACAAGGTCGTGACCGGGGTGCTGAAGGGCTTGCTCGGCCAGCCGGGCACGCAGAACGGTTTCATACTCGACGGCTACCCGCGCACCATCAAGCAGGCGCAGGATTTGAAGAGTCTGACGACGATAGACGCGGTCATCAACCTTGTCGTGCCGGAGTGGGTGATTGTGGAGCGGCTGTCATCGCGCCGCGTGTGCCCGAAGGACGGCACGATTTACAACGTCCGCTTCCTCAAGCCGAAGGTCGAAAGCGTGTGCGACAAGTGCGGCGGCCCTCTGATACAGCGGCAGGACGACATGCCCGGCGTCATACGCGACAGGCTCAAGGTGTACGAAGCCATGACCAAGCCGCTGCTCGAGTTCTTCCAGTCCACGGGGCTGCCAATTGTGAGCGTCGAGTGCAACGAAGTCGACATACCTCCAGAAGTCATGGTCGAGAAGATACTCGCGGCTCTGCGCGGAAGGAAGCTGATATAATAAAAAACGGGCGTTCTACTTCACGGTACCGCTGCGCCTTTTTATTTTGTTCACGTCGTATGTTGTCAGCCACGCGGCCATCGCTCCGAACCCGGCCTTGTCTACGTCGAACGGCTCCACGGCCCGCGCGCCCTCTAGGAAGACGAGTATGCAGTAGCGCCTGTCCTTGAAGAGGCGGAAGAACTTCGGCACGTCCGTTATGCCCAGCCCGTCCTCGCGGCCATACTCGTTCAAAATCTTCCCGACCATCTCAGGCGTCAGCCCGGAGAACTGCCGCACGCGGCCTACGGTCGCCTTCGCCGTCACGGGCTCGCCGGAATCCTTGAAGTACACCGTATCGCCGGGTCTGATGATGTTCCACGGCGGCCGCTTTAACGAGTACCAGCGCGACTCGATCGTCTTCTGCCCGGACAGTATCTTCGGCAGCAGCCCCCATGATTTTCTCATTATGGCTACGTGGTCCATAAAAATAGTTCGGCGGACAAAGTTAAGTTTTCCGCGCCTACTTCATCCTCTCGTTCAACGCCGCGTAGATGAGCGGGAGCGCTATAGTGGCGTCCTCCTCGACGTTCACGAACTTGGCGGCCTTGCCTATCTTGCCCCACGACACGGCCTCCCTAGGCTGCGCGCCCGAAAGGCTTCCGTCCCACTCCGCCGCCGTGGTGACGTAAACGGCATAGTCGAGCCCGCCTTCCTTGAACTGCGACCACCAAATTACGTGATGCTTACTGACGCCGCCACCTATTATCAACGCACCGCTCTTTTTAGCGGACCAATTTTTATCGCTCAGCATGGTCTCGTCCGCCAGCAGGTTGAAGCGGAAGTCGTGATTCTGCGCGAACTGCCAGACCTGGTAGCCCACGCTGCCGTCCGTCGGCGCGGGCAGCACCATGGGTATCTGGTTTTTCCACAACCACCATACGATTGACTGCTCCTTGTTCTTCTGTGCGTCCTTGTCCTTGTCGATGCACTCGCCGATCTTCCACACGAACTCGTGCGTGCTGATGCCTTTCTTCTTCTCCTCGTCCGTGAAGCTCGCGAAAATCTTCGGCAAAAATTCCTTGAACTTGTCCTCGAGTATCAGGCCGTACGACTCGTTCGGAACGAGCACGTTGCCCAGGCGGTTTATGCCTTCGTCGCGCAGCTGCTTGTCGTCCATGAGGAAGTCGCCGTGGTAGTAATCAGTGTATATGCGCGCGATGTCGTGGTCGAGCGTACCGCACGTGCCCATTATGACGTCGAACCACTTCCTGCGTATCATGTCCTTCACGACGCCGCGCGTGCCCGTTGCGTTTATGCAGGCGGGGAACGAGAAGAACTTCAAACAGTCCTTGTCCTTCAGCATGCGCTCGACGATGTCGACAGCAACACCGAGCTTCTTCGCCGTAAAGCCTCCGGCAGCCTTGTACTGCTCGATGACGTCGTTAGCGGCGGTCGGCTTGCCGTCCTTGAAGGATATGTCGCGCACGGCGTCTGTCTTAGGTTTCATAGAGAATAAACTAATTCTAATAATATTTAAAACAAATGAATTGTAACATTTGTATGAAAATTGAGACACTGTAACAAGTTAGAAGTCATTTTACCAAATTTAATCTTCAATTATAATTCGTCGCCTTCCAGTACTAGCTTCCCGGTGCCCACCGCCGGCAATCCTCAAAATTAATGCTATAACAATAATGATGCATGCGATGATAAAAAATATACCATAACCGAATGATTGTTGTAAAAATGCCGGTGCAACTTGAATGGTTAATGCAATTACTATTATAATCCCAATAAACAATTCAAAAATTTCTTGCAGGTTCGCCATACTACTTTATCGTTAATTCTAATAATATAAAAAGGTTATAATCTATTCAGGTAGTAGGCGATTATCATGGAGAAGGACGTCATCAAGGCTTCAATATAAAAAGGTATTTAAGCTCTCCGTTTCAAATATTCCTCAGTGGTAAAGGTGAAAGGTGAATATCAAAGGCTTCAGTGAGTTTTTCTTAGCCGTGCCCGTACCTTTTGCCGAATTCGCTTTCTCCGATTGCATTGTCACTGCAAGTTCTCCGCGCGTCAGGCGTGCATCGCACAGGCGTAGGATTTGCTAGGCCGCACCGTACGCGCCTGTGCATCATTTGGTTCTAGTTCGCTTTCTGCTTTGGGCTTATAGCTCAGTCCGGATAGAGCAGGCGGTTCCTAACCGCAATGTCGGAGGTTCGAATCCTCCTAAGCCCGCACGAGGTGGTTTGAATGAACAAGGGTGAATTAGAAAGGCAACAAGGAACAGGAGACTGATGTCAAGCCGAAGAAGGTCGTGCTGCTCTATTCGGGCGGCTTGGACACTTCGGTCATCCTGAAGTGGATTCAGGAAAAGTACGGCTGCGAGGTGATGACGGTCACACTGGACATCGGGCAGAAGGGCAAGGATTTCGCGCACGTGAAGGAGAAGGCCCTGAAGCTCGGAGCGTCGAAGGCGTTCGTCATCGACGCGAAGAAGGAGTTCGCGGACGGCTTCATATCCAAGGCGATAAAGGCCAATGCGCTGTATGAGGGCGAGTACCCCGTGTCGACAAGCATAGCGAGGCCGTTGATCGCCGAGCATGGGATAAAGGTCGCGCTTCAGGAAGGCGCAGATGCTATAGCGCACGGATGCACGGGCAAGGGCAACGACCAGGTCCGTTTCGACCTTGCGATACAAACGCTCGCGCCGCAGCTGAGAGCGATAGCTCCGGTCCGTGAGTGGAGCATGCTGAGGGAGGACGAAATCGAGTATGCGAAGCAGCATGGCATACCGGTTCCAGTGACTGTCAGCAGCCCGTACTCTGTGGACGAGAACCTGTGGGGCAAGTCGAGCGAGTGCGGCGTGATTGAGTATCCGGACAAGGAGGTGCCGAAGGACGTGCTGACTTGGGTCACCGACCCGTCGGACGCCCCCAACAAGCCGGAGCACGTCACGCTGAAGTTCGAGCACGGCATACCCGTCGCGCTGAACGGCGAGCAGATGGAACTCTGGCAGCTGATAGACACGCTGAACACCATCGCCGGCAAGAACGGCGTGGGCCTGATCGACCACACCGAGGACAGGATAGTCGGGCTGAAGTCGCGCGAGTTCTACGAATGTCCCGCGGCAACGGTAATCCTGAAGGCGCACAAGGACCTGGAAAAGTTCGTGTGCACCATACACGAGAACCATTTCAAAGCCGCGGTGGATCAGAAGTGGGCGTACCTCGCCTATGCGGGCTTGTGGTACGAGCCGCTGATGGGCGAGCTCGAGGCTTACATTGACAAGGTAAACGAGAAAGTGAACGGCGAGGTCACTGTGAAGCTGTTCAAGGGCAGCTCGATGGTCGTGGGAAGAAAGTCCCCGAACGCGCTGTACAACCTGAAGCTCGCGACCTACGAGAAGGGCCAGATATTCAACCAGGCCTCGTCTCCGGGGTTCATCGAGCTGTTCGGGCTCCAGTCGAAGATGGCGTACCAGCTGTCCAAGCAGCTGAAATTGAAAAAGTAAGAGTACCGAGGTGTTGAGAAATGAAAACATGGTCTGGCGGGAAACTGGACGGCGTGTCCGGCAAGGCCGGCAGCGATGGCAAGAAAGCCATCGAAAAATTCCTCGCAGGGAAGGACGTATTGCTGGACCAGGGTCTGGTCAAGTGGGAGGTGCTATGCACCATCGCCCACCAGGTCATGCTCAACAAGATAGGCGTGCTTACGGCCGCGGAGCTGGGCAAGATACTGAAGGAGTTGCTGGCGTTCTATGAGAACGGCCTCGTGTTAAAGGAGGAGTTCGAGGACGTGCACGGCAACCTCGAGGCCGCGCTCATCGCGAAACTGGGAGACCTCGGCAAGAAGGTGCACACCGCCACGTCGCGCAACGAGAAGGTCATGACGGACATAAAGCTCTACGCCAAGAACGGGCTGCTTTCGCTGTACGGACTCGCGCTCGACGCCGCTGCCGCGCTCGCGGAGCTCGCCGAGAAGCACAAGCACGCGCAGATGCCTGGCTACACGCACCACCAGCAGGCGATGCCCTACACGTTCGGCTCGTTCCTCATGTCGCACTTCTACGCGATGATGGACGACGTCGAACTGATGAAGCTGGCATACGCCGCGATAGACAACTGCCCCATGGGCGCGGGGGCAGGCTATAGTATACCGCTGGAGATCGACAGAACGCTCGTGAAGGGACTGCTCGGGTTCGCTTCCGTGCACGAGAACTCTCTGAACGCCGTAAGCAGCCGCGGCAAGGACGAGGCCCTTGTTGCGTACGTTTGCAACCAGATTATGCTTGACCTCGGCAAGCTCGCCGAAGACCTGATACTCTTCTCCATGAAGGAGTTCGGCTTCGTCGAGCTGCCGGACGAATACTGCACGGGCAGCTCGATAATGCCGCAGAAGAAGAACCCGGACTTTCTCGAGCTGGTGAAGGGCAAGTCAGCGAAGACGACGGCGAACCTTGTGCAGATAATAATCACGCCGAGGAACCTACCTTCTGGATACAATCGCGACATGCAGGAGACCAAAGGCGCGCTGATGGAATCGGTAGCCATGACGAAGGACTGCCTTTCGTTGTTCCCCGGTTTCATCGTTAAGCTGAAGGTGAACGAGACGAAGATGGAAGAGGCCATGGGCAACGACCTGTTCGCAACGCACCACGGCCTGTCTATGGTAAAGGATGGCGTGCCTTACAAGGAGGCTTACAAGCTTGTCGGAGAGAAGATAAGAAAAGGCGACAAGCTGCCTGTCGTGGATGCAAAGCCAGATTTCGGAAGCGACTACAAAAAGCTTCTGCACGAAAAGAAGGCCGAATTCGAGAAGACGAAAGCCGAGTTCGGCTGCACGATAGAATCTTTAATTAACTTAGCCAAGAAAATATCAGATAGTGGAAAGTGATTGGATGGGCTTGGAAGCAAAGGACGTTGTAAAGCTACTGAAGCTCGCGGGCATTGCCGCCACAGCCGACAAACTCGAGCGTCCGCCGCAACCCGAGCTGGGCGACTTCGCGTATCCGTGCTTCGAGCTCGCGAAGGTGCAGAAGAAGAACCCGAACCTGATAGCGCAGGAGACAGTGGCAAAACTGGCAGGCAAGCTTCCGAAAGGCGGCGTGAAGGCGGTCAAAGCCGCGGGCGCGTACGTGAACTTTTTCATCGATTGGAACAAGCTTTCCAGCGGAATCATCAAAAACATAGCGAAGAAGGCGGACAAGTACGGAAAGCCCGCGAAAATAAAAAAGGAAAAAATAATGGTCGAGTTCTCGCAGCCGAACCCCGTGCACTCGATGCACATAGGCCACGCGCGCGGCACGTTCCTCGGCGCCGGGCTGGCGAACCTGTTCGAGTTCGTCGGGCACAAGGTCGTACGCGCGAACTACATGAACGACTGCGGACTACAGGTTGCGAAACTTGTTACATCGTATCAGCTGTGGGCCGAGAACAAAACGCCCGAGGAAAAGCCGGACGTTTGGATGTGGAAGTACTACGTGCAATTCCACGAGGAGGCGGAGAAGGACCCGACGCTCGAGAAAAAAGCCAGAGATAACTTGCGACTCATCGATGTTGTGAAAGACAGGACTGCAACTGCGTTGCGCAACCGCATCGTCGGCTGGTGCGTTGACGGCTTCGAGCAGACGTACAGGAACGCCGGCATAAAGTTCGACACTTACCTCTACGAGAGCAAGTTCCGCGAACGCGGGAAGAAGGTGGTCACGCAGGCGCTGAAGAAAGGGTTTGCCTTCGAATCGCCGGAGAAGACGATAGTGGCGCTGAACCCCGAGCGCGACAAGCTTCCGGGCTTCGTCGTGCTGCGCAGCGACGGCACGGGCCTGTACCAGACGAGCGACCTCGGCGCGACGATTTACAAGTTCGAAAAGTACAAGCTCGACAAGGCAATCTGGGTCGTGGCGAACGCGCAGAACCTTTACTTCAAGCAAGTCAAGAAGCTTTTCGAACTGCTCGGATACAAATGGGAGAAGAATGCGATACACTTTTCGTTCGACCTTGTGCGGCTGCCGGAAGGAACGATGTCTTCGAGAAAAGGAAAAGCGGTTCTTTTGGATGACGTGCTCGCGAAGCTCACGGACATGGCTTACGAGGAAGTGAACAAGCGCAACCCGGAGGAAAAAGAAGACAAGAAGCGCAAGACCGCGCACGCAATCGGAGTCGGCGCGCTGAAGTACGCGATCGAGAAGATCGAGCCGGACAAGGGGATAACGTTCGACTTCCAGGCGATGCTGAACTTCGAAGGCAACACCGGGCCGTACCTGCAGTACGCGCACACGCGCTGCGCGTCGATACTCGCAAAGGCGAAGAAGACGAAGCTCAAGCCGAAACCTGTGAAGGTCAAGCAGTTGATGTCCGAGGAGAAGGAACTGTTGAAGCTGCTTGCGGATTTCCCGCTTATCGTGCAGCAGACCGCACGTGATATGCGCATAAATTACATTTGCAACTACGCTTTCGACGTGGCTACGAAGTTCAGCTCGTTCTACAACGCATGCCCGGTTTTAAAAGCAGATACTGCAGAGCAAAAGAATTTCCGTCTGTCTCTTGTAGTCGCGACGAAGACTGTGCTCGCGAACGCGCTGCACATACTAGGCATGGAACCGATAGAGAAGATGTGAACAAGAAGGTGTGAACACAAGAAGTAAGTTACGCCTGTTATGTTTCGATTTTTTCGCTTTTTCTGCCGTGAAATATCTTCGTTACGTCTTCAACCTTTCCAAGAACTTTGATTAAACTCTTCAATTTAGTCCCGTTATCAACCTTCAGATTATAGAGTCCTATTATTTCTAGATACGTCGTGTCAGTTTTTCTATAAACATTGAAGAGTAGCGAGAATAACGAGTTAACTTTTTCAATCATTTTGTCATAATACCCTTCACGTACTTGCGATTTATGAAGTCGCACCGCTCTTAGTTTTTTGTCCATTTCTTCGCTTACATCCACAGCTAGTACCATCTCAGCTGGGTCAATCGTTTTATCGTAAAAATCTGGAAAAAGCCAGACGAAATATTTAGCAATCAGCACACCCAACTTATTTTTGTTAATAATGTTCGTCACAATATCGTGTGTTATTCGATGATCCGTATGCATGTCACTCTTCAGAGGTATGAATATAACGCAAGGGGTTTCCTCGGCTAAAATTTCAAGTATTTTATTTTTTATTTTTTCCAGCTTTCTATGGTCGAGCTTTGCAAGTTTCCCATCCTCGATACCAAAATCGTGAAAATTTAGTATTCCAAGAAACTTTCTTTCTTCTTCTGCTTCTTCAGCCCGAACTTTTATCGTTTCCTCAGGTGGCATTATGTTGCTTCCGTGCCTGCCGTCAGTCATATAGACATACTTTACAATCCAGCCAGCCTTGATAAGTTTCTGTGTTATACCGCCAATAGAAATCACGCCGTCATCATTGTGCGGCTGGAAAACAATCGCCTTCATAAAACAAAATTTGATTAGTTTGTATTTATTTATGTTCAGTCAGCTTCTTCAGCAGCTCTTCGCGCTTTCCCACAGCAGCCTCGATGCTGCGGTCCTTGATTACGTTGCTCTTCCTGTCGACGAAAACCATCTTGTTCGGCGGCAGATCCTCCTGCAGCACAACGCCCGGTCCTACGAAGCTGCCCGGCCCGAGCTTCACGCCCGGGAGCAGCGATACGTTTATGCCCGTCTTGCAGTTGTCGCCGATGATCGCTCCGAGCTTGTCGCGGCCCGAGTCCACGCTCTCGCCCTTTATGTTGACAGGCACGCTGCCCTCGTCGAAGCGGTAGTTCGCCGTAACAGTGCCTGCGCCGAACGAGCAGTTGTCGCCGATGATGCTGTCGCCGACGTAGTTGGTGTGGAACCAGCAGTTGTCGCCAACCAGGCTGTTCTTCACCTCGCAGCCGAAGCCTACCACGCAGTTGTCGCCCACGGACGAGCAGCCGTAGAAGAGCACGTTCGTGCCGATCACGCTGTTGTCGCCGACGTAGCACGGCCCCTTCACGACCGCGCCTTCGAACACGCGCACGTTCTCGCCGAACCAGACGTTGCCGTCGATTGTCGCTTTCGGCGAAATCTTGCAGCTCGCCGGGGTGTGTGGCTGCGTGAGCAGCGTTCGCATCAGATGCTCGTTGAGCTTGAACAAGTCCCACGGATGCTTGAACGAACCGAAGAAGCCGTCGTACGCGACAGCGCGCGCATCGCCCCCGTCGTTCACGAACGCCTGTATCGCATCCTCGAACTGCTTGTCCGAAGTGCCGATGCGCCTGTAATAATCGAAGATTTTTCCAGGCAGTATGTAAACGCCTATGACGCCGAGGTTGCTAGGCTCCTCGCCCTTCGGCGGTTTTTCGACAATCCTGCGCACAGCATCGCCCTCGACCGCGAGCATGCCGTACTTCCACGTCTCCTCTGTCGGCTTGCACGCAAGCAATATGCCCGCGCCCGTGTCTGATTTCTTCCGCAGCATCGCTTTGATAAGCGAAACGTCGAAGATGTCGTTCGCGTTCGCGACCATGAAGCTGTCCTCGCTGCCGACGATGGCCTCGGCCGTCTGCAGCGCGTTCGCCATGCCCAGCGGCTCGGCTTGCAGCGTGTACTCGATGCGACAGCCAAAATTGCTCCCATCACCGAGATAATCTTTGATTAGTTCGCTCTCGTGGCCGACGACAACTACGAACTCGCGCATGCCTGCTGCGACGAAGTTCTCGATGACGTACTGCACGAGCGGCTTGCCCAAAAGCCTGAACATGGGCTTCGGGCGCTTCGCTGCCAGCGGGAACACGCGCGTGCCCGCGCCTCCTGCGAGAATCACGACCTTCACATCAACCACCCATCGCTTCCAACAGCTCAGCCTTTGCGAAATTCTTCAATTCTTCGAACCTCTCGTCGCTCGTGGCTTCGAGGTAGACCTTTACCTGCGGCCGCGTGTTCGACGCCCTCCAAAGGACCCATCCGTCGTCCCACATCAGCTTTACGCCGTCCAGCTCGGAAACCCTGACGCCTGATTTTTTGAACTTCTCCTTCAGACTGCCCACCACGCCGAACTTCTTTTCGTCCGGGCATTCGAAGTCCCATTCGGACAGGTACGGATAGTTCGGCAGAGAATTGAGCTTCTTCGACAGACTGCCGATCTCGGAGAGTATCTCAGCCATTTTCAGGCTTGCGAATACGGCATCGTCGAAGTAGAAGGTTTCAGAAAAATACATGTGGTTGCTGGACTCGCCCCCGAATATCGCCCGCTCCTCCATCATGCCTTTCTTCAGGTTGGCGGTGCCGACAGGCGTGACCACCGGTATGCCGCCGAGCCTTTTTATCGTGTCCTCCACTGCGATCGAACAGCCCAGGTCGAAGACGATCTTTGAGTTCCTGTTTCTGTTCAGGTAGTGCTCGGCGAATATCATTATTATCGAACTTCCAGAATCGATTATTTTCCCGGTCTCGTCCACGAACACGACCCTGTCGCCGTCGCCGTCGTACGCGATGCCCAAATCCGCCCCGTTGGCTCTTACGGCGTCCTGGAGCGCCTTCAGGTTTTCAGCCCTCGGCTCCGGCGGCCTGGATTTGAAAGTCCCGTCCAGCTCCTTGTTTATCGTGACCACTTCGCAGCCCGCCCTCTCGAGCACGCTCGGCGCGATGAGGCCCGGCACGCTGTTGCAAGTGTCCAGCACGACTTTCATTTTCCTTTTCAGTTTGATTCTTGGCAGCACGAAGGCCGCGTAGTCGTCGAATATTTTCGTGTAGCTCTCGACCGTGCCCTTCCTCGGCGACGCTGCGTATTCTCCTTTCAGCATAATGTCCCTGATTTTCTCCAACCCAAGCCCTTCTGAAATCGGATCGCCTACGCTGCCGACAATCTTGAATCCGTTGAATTCTGCAGGGTTGTGGCTCGCGGTGATCATTATGCCGCCGTCCTTCTTCAGGTGCACAACGGAGAAATACAGCAGCGGCGTTGTCACCACGCCTACGTCGACTACGTCTAGGCCGGCCTCCGTCAACCCCCCTATCAAAGCCTTGCCGAGGCTCTCCGAGCTCAGCCTTATGTCCCTTCCGACAACGAACGTCTTCCCGGCAGTCTTTCCCTCGTCGCTGGCGTTGAAGAAGGCCGCGACCGCCTTCCCCAGGTCCTCGGCGAAGCCCTCGTCGAAATCCTTTCCGTACACCCCGCGTATGTCGTAAGACCTGAATATGCCTTTGTTGAATTCCATCCGCACACCTTTGATTTTTAGTTCAAACCGAGCCTATTTAACCGTGACGGACTTGGCCAGGTTCCGCGGCATGTCGGGGTCGCAGCCGCGCAGCACCGCGAGCTGGTAGGCGAGGATCTGTATCGGGATGATCTGCGTTATGGGGTTGAGCAGGCCGACGTCCGGAGTTTTGATGAAAAAGTCGAAGACCTCGTTGTTCTGCGCGTTGACGCCTATGATGTAGCCGCCGCGCGCCTTGATTTCCATGGCGTTGGATATGATCTCCTTCTCGTTGTCCGCTGAGCTGAAGACTATGCAGGGCGTGCCCGGCTCGATCAGCGCGATCGTGCCATGCTTGAGCTCGCCGCCCGAGAAGCCCTCGGCGTGTATGTACGAGACTTCCTTTATCTTCAGCGCGGCCTCGAGCGCTGTCGGGTACTGCAGCCCGCGTCCGATCAGGAATACGTGCTCCCTGTCCTTCAGCTTGTCCGCCAGCTTGCGTATGTATTCGCGCGTGTTCGCGGCGGTGAGGTTGTAGATTATGTTCCACAAATACTGCAGGCTCTGCCTGCCCTCCTCGTAGCGGCCGGCCACGGCGTACGCGAGCAGCGAGAGCACGGCCAGCTGCGCCGTGTACGTCTTAGTCGATAGCACGCAGATCTCCGGTCCGGCATTGAGCATCAGCGCCTTGTCCGAGTTCCTGTGTAGCGAAGAGCCCATCACGTTAACAACGGACATGACCTTGCTGCCTTTCCTGCGGGCGGTGCGCACCGCATCGAGCACGTCTATAGTCTCCCCGCTCTGCGACACTGCGATCACGAGCGTCTCGGGCGTAAGGAAGTGCTCGTAGTTGCTGAACTCGGACGCGAGCACCACGTTCACGTGCATCCCTGCGATCTTCGAGAAGATGTAGCTCGCGCTCAGGCACGCGTGGTAGGAACTGCCGCACGCAACGAGGAAGACGCCTTTGGCATTGCGCACGGCGTCCGCTACCGCGAAAACTGTGTCCTTGTCCTGGTTCGCAGCCTTCTGCACAGTGTCGACCTGCTCGGAAATCTCCTTCATCATGAAGTGGTCGAAGTCGCCCTTCTGCGCCTGCTCGAGGCTCCAGTCTATGCTGTGCACGGGCCGCTCCAGCGGCTGGCCGTCGAGGTCGTGGAAGCGTATGCCGCGGTCGTCGATGACGACAAAGTCCTTGTCGTGTATGTACATCACCGTCTTCGTGTGCTCCAGGAAGGCTGGGATGTCGCTGCCGATGAAGTTCTCGCCGCTGCCAACGCCCGCCACGAGCGGGGAACCGTCGCGCGAAGCCACAATCTTGCGCTCTCCCTCGAACATCGCGAGCACCGCATAATAACCCTCGAGCTGCTTTATCGCGTCGCGCGCAGCTGTTTCGAAGTCCTTGCCCTTGCGCATCTCGAGCTCGATGAGGTTCGGGATCGTTTCCGTGTCGGTCTCGCCGTAGAACGTGAAACCTTTCTCGAGCAGCCTACGCTTTATCTCCTGGTAGTTCTCCACAATCCCGTTGTGGATGACGAATATCTTCCGGTTGTTCGATATGTGCGGGTGCGCGTTCTTCTGCGTTACCCCGCCGTGCGTTGCCCAGCGCGTGTGGCCTATGCCGATCGTGCCGCGCATTGCGAGGAAGTCCATCTTCCCGTTTATCGCGTCCACGCGTCCCACGTCCTTGCGCACGTCCGTGCCGCCTGTCGGGTCTACTATGGCTATGCCCGCGGAGTCGTAGCCGCGGTACTCGAGCCTCTTCAGCCCGTTGAATATTACCGGCGCAGCTTCCTTCGCGCCCACGTAGCCTATTATCCCGCACATCCCGGATCATCCCTCCAAAAATTTTCATTCGATCTCATTCATCAAGCAGCATGTTCCTTCCGCGCACGAAGCAGTGCCCGCAGCCCGCGCATTCGTACGTCGCCGGGTACGTGGCGTTAACCACGCGCACCGTCGGCGAGTTGCATTTCGGGCATTCGACGTCATTCTCCATGTAGCATCGACCGTTCTGCTTTGTTTATCGTCGCGGAAAGAGTTTTGGAGGAGGGGGAGCTTGGCGGCCAATGTGGATCATGCAGCATTCTGCAAGACAAGTTACCTCTGTGGGGTTTGGCTTGCTCGTCCCTCCTTTGGTTGTTAATACGCGTGAAAACGCTATAAAAGGAATCTAAAACGTTTTCTTTAACGCGGCCGCTTTTCGCACCGAAAGAGGCTTAAAACCGTGCGACCGTACAAAAAGGATTTATAGTAGTATGATTATAGTTTTAATCTGCGGGAGAACCCGGAGAATTTTGAGAGGAAAGACGATGACGTACTTCGTAGAGGAAACGAGCGAAGGGCAGAAAGCTTACAAAGCGCTGCAGCTGAACCCGAAGAAGTTCAGCGTCCTGAACAGCGACCTTGCGCAGCGCATCCTGAACGAGCTTTCGAAGCGTCCGAGCTGCGCGATGGACGTCGCGCGCAGGCTGAAGGAGCACGAGCAGAAAATCTATTACCACCTCAGGCGGTTGGAGGACTCCGGCATAATCAAACTCAAGTGCACGGAAGAGCGCGCCGGGGCAACTGCGAAGATTTACTCCGTTTCGCATCCGTATATTGCAATCAAAATTTTTGACGGCGAATCGCTGACGGACGTAAAGACGAAGACGAAAGAGATAGAGTTTTTCAGCCCGTTCATCGCAGACGGCAAGCTGGATGCCACTATCGTGGTCGGCTCGCCGGACCCGCACGGCGCGTACGGCGGGCAGGCGCTCGACGGCAGCGTTGGCATAGACCTTGCTCTGTTCCTCGGCACGTTCCTGAAGAACGCGCATCCGAACTACAAGCTCGACACAGAGGTCACGGACGCCGACCTGAAGGGCAACCTGATAATAATCGGCGGGCCGAAGACCAACACAGTGATTGACAGGTTCAACCACGAGCTGCCCGTCTACTTCGATTCGAAGCACGACTTCAACGTCGTTTCCAGTACAACGAAGTCTGTGTACAGCGGCGACGACATCGGCATAATCGTCAAGATGAAGAACCCGTTGGCAAAAGCGAAGAACGGCAACGACAAGTTCGTGCTCGTGCTGTCAGGCATACGCTTCAAGGGGACGCGCGCTGCGATCATGGCTCTTATCAAGCGCATGCGCGACGTGCAGATGAGCAACGCCTTCGAGGGCGGGATTGCGCGCGTCGTTCGTGGCATAGACAAGGACGCCGATGGCAGAGTGGATGACGTGGAGTTTTTGGAATGAAGACAAAGTTTAAAAGTTTGCGATAAGACACTCTACACAGTGTTTGAAATGAAAGACGAAAAGAAATCCGGAGAAAGCACCGCTGTGAGGAAATCGGTGGACGCGATGACGAGCATGTTCAAACCAAGCTCTGGTTATTATACCGCAGGCGGAATAACGGGCAAGGTGGACGGCGATGTCCTGTATGCCGTATGGGACGGGCTTGCCGAACTGTACGAACCGGAACTTTCTCTCAACAAACTGAAGAAATATTTGAAGATAAGAAAGCTGCCGGATCCGGAAGGCAGGGAACTCGTGAACACGAAAAGGTCGTGCCACGAAGGACTAGAAGCGGTTATATTAGTAAAGGGGCTCTCGCTTGCCAGGTCAAGGCCGACATGGGAGAACAACACATGGTACAAGGTTCAGTTGAACAACCTCACAGCGGACGATAGTCCGGAGGAGAAACTGAAAACGCTGCGAAACATAAAGATATCCTGCAGCTGCGACGGCCACATATGGCATGGCATATGCAGGCCGCCCGCGTACCAGAGGAGGTTATTCGGCGACTATCGTAGCGCAAAAGACAATCCGAGCCCATTCATAGATTCCACCATCCATGGCCACTCTTCGATAGCGTTTAACTACGCTGCAGTTAGGCTAGGTACGTACGATATGGGCATATTTGGATACACGCCACATGCGCTTGGAATTGGCAAGAAATTCATAAAAGGCGTGCTGGACCACAATGTCGAGTTGCCAGACTATAGGATAAATCGCGCTTATGGGGATTTGCAGTATGACCTGTTCAAGCCGGTGATAGATCAGATTAAAAATGGCGTAAGGATAGCATAATGCGCCTTGCTGATTTTTAGGAGTTCAGATTTCCCCGTTGTACCTTTTCAACCAGTTCTCGATGGCAACCTTCGCGCTCACGGCGATTTTCGTCTTGTCCGGCAGCTCGCGCTTCACGGTTATGGGTATCATCTTCTTCCTGAACTCTTCCTTCGCAAGCTCTATCGCGTCTGTCTGCTCGGATTTCTTCACCAGCACAGGCGCGCCCAACGCTATCTGCAGCGCGCGCGCTCCGACCAGACGCGCGACTTCGAACCTCGTGAACTCGTCTTCCGGCCACATCATTGTCAAAACACCCGCACGCATCCGCAAACTACGGCCTGAACTGGTTTATATCCTTCAGCAAGTCCACGTTCGAAAGGAACACTTGGCGGCAGCAGTACCGTTTCAGCCCCAGTTCAGTCATAACCTTTCCAGGATCCTCGCCCTGCTCCACGCGCCGCTTGTGCTCATCCCACGCGTGGCCTATCACCTTGCCGCACGTGAAGCATCGAACAGGAACCATCATTCGTATCTCGCCTTATTTTGTTTTGTTCCACTTTAAGCTTAAGCTTGCGCGGCCAGCCTATCTTTTACTGCGTTGTTTATGCCTTCGTGCGCCCTTACGGCTGCGCGAAGGCTTGTGCACCTCGGTGCGCCGGAAGTCGTAGACGAGCAGCCCGCGGTCGTACTCGAGGAACTTGTCCTTCAGCGCCTTGTCCTTCGTCAGCTTCACGAGCCCGCGCGCGATCGCGATGCGCGTCGCCTCCGCCTGCGAAGGTATGCCTCCGCCACGAACGATAACATCGATGTCCGTTTTCGCGGCCACGTCCTCCGCCAGCATGAGCGGCTCGCGTATCCACAGGCGGAAGATCTCAATCCCCCACACGTCCAGCGGACGCGAGTTTATCATCAGCCTGCCCGTGCCCGGCCTGACCGTCGCGCGCGCCACTGCCGTCTTGCGCTTGCCCGTCGTATAAACGAAACCCTTGTCTTGCTTCGCCGCTTCCTTAGCAGCCGCCTTCTTTACCCTCGTCTTCGTCGTCTTTGCAGCAGTAGCCCTTGCCATATTTCAACTCACCATCTCTTCGTAGCGCCCAGCGCTGCGGACAAATTTCCCAGCGTCATGCCTCCGGACTTGAGCCTGCCCGCGTCAGCCAGCGCGAGCTTCTTGAACTCGCTTGCTTTCGACTGCAGCTCTTCGGGTACGCCTATATACGCGCGCAGCCTCCTGTACGCGTTCCTCCCTTTCGGCTTCTTCATCGGCAGCATGCCGCGCACAGTGCGGCGGAAAATGCCGTCGGGCGTCCTCGGGAAGAACGGACCCTTGTGCACGTCGCCACGTTTTATTTTCACGCCGTAATCGCTCAATGTGAACTTTCGGCTGCCGGAAATCACGGCCTTCTCCACGTTCACCACGAAAACAGACTCGCCCTCGATCAGCTGCTTCGCGATAACAGAGCCGAGCCTTCCGAGGATTTGGTTCTCCGCGTCGTATATGGTCGCCATGAAAAACAGCCTCGTTCGCATTCCGTAAATCCGTCAAACCATTATCCGTACCTTCGAGCCCGACTTGTTCTTCGCGAGCAGCTCGTCGATCGTCATCGTCGCGCCCTTCGCCTTCTTTATCTTCGCGGCCGCTGCCGGACTGAAGCGCCAAGCCGCGACGTGCACGGCTTTCGTCAGCTCGCCGTTCGACAGCACCGTGCCCGGCACGACAACGGTCTCGCCAGCCTGCGCGTGCCTTTCCAAGTCGACGACATTCACCGTGACCTTGCTCCGCCTCGGCTTGCGCAGCTTCGCCGCGACATCGCGCCATATAAGCTCCTTCGTCTTCTCGAGCCTTCCGATGAGGAGGCGCGCGTACGTGTTAGTCGGTCCAGTAGGCCTTGCCATGCTCGCACCTGTGTCGCAAATGATTATTAAGAATTGTAGTGCTTATATGTTTTTAAGTTTAATTTTCTGGTCAGCACTACGCTTTAATTCCTAAATACAGACCCCTTTCTTTTGTCCTTAAATTCTTTAACACTTTCTCAGTCAGGCCGTATCTTTTTAGAATCCTCCTGTTTACTGCACCTGAATTAATGATCGAATTTATGTCTAGAAATTTGGCTTCAATTCCGAACTTTTTCATTATCTTCAGCGTCTTATTAACTTCAAATATTCCAAGTTCGTGCTTGTCAACAAAATATTTCACTTCTTTATTTTCCTCTCCGACAAGATAATGAAATTCTAAAATCGATATGTTGCCTCTGACCTTTGAGATGTTTATCCTGGCGATTTTTAAATTTTCTCCATCATAGGTTCTCATAAACGAACGGCCTTTCTTGAAAGCAGCTTTTGTAAACCATGGTTCGATAACTACAACCCCACCGGGTTTCAGATGATTGGAAAGGTTTTGCATAGTCTTCTTTAAACCAAAATAAGTTTTGGTGTAGCCGAGCGAACTGAACATACAGATTATTGCATCGAACTTTCTTTTTAGATTAAAATTTCTCATGTCAGCTCTTTTAAAAAAGACTCCTTTTACATCCTTTCTAGCAACCTTTAACATACCTTCGTTTATGTCGATTCCTATACAAGAAAACCATTTTTTCAAATATTTTAAATGTTTGCCAGTGCCACAGGCCACATCCAAAAGCTCGTTCCCTTTTGATTTTTTATTGTTTAGAATAATTTTTTTGAGTAATTCAGATTCGGTTTTATAGTCTTTCCACGAATAAATCAAATCGTAATATTTTGCAAGTCTTTGAAATGTCATTTGTCTTTTCATGGTTTTCTCTCAAAAATTCTGATGCGGCTGGCGGGATTTGAACCCGCGTTGCGAGCTTGGGAAGCTCGAGTCTTAGCCAGACTGGACCACAACCGCAGTCAGGTTCGCTTAAACTATTTCGTATGTTTGCTACTTAAAATTAAAAAAGGAACAATGTCCGGCTGGAAAAACAAACGGCCGGAGAAATCAGCCATTCCTCGACTTGCCCGCCGCCTCTGCGATCACGTCCTTCAGCCCGAAGCCGAACGCTATCGCGAGTCCGACCTCGAACGCCACCACAGTCAGCGCCGACACGCCATTCGCAGACGCCACGTTGGTCATCACGAGCGGCAGCGAAACTGCGGCTGTGCTGTACACTATGAGCCAGAACACTATCTTGCTCATCGCTTTCGAGAAGCCCACACCGCTCTTCGCTATCTGCTTGCTCGTATAGTCCGCGAACACGTAGCCTACGACCAGTATGGCTATCGCTTCGGCAATACCGGGTATGAACCCGACCACGAAGTTCACGAACTCCGTTATCGCGGCAACGCCCAATGCCTGCGCTGACATCTGGACGAACGCCAGATACACGACCCACTCGAATATTATGGGGAACAGCTCGCTGA
>Ga0315281_10002854_pt1 | contig 25518 bp, 21 predicted proteins | sample YL17G07_0_MG_FD_204540 | JGI IMG/M metagenome (GOLD analysis project Ga0315281, IMG submission 204540) | Sediment microbial communities from Yellowstone Lake, YNP, Wyoming, USA - YL17G07_0 | ecosystem: Environmental > Aquatic > Freshwater > Lake > Sediment | place: USA: Wyoming | collected... | reverse complement strand
CGTCGGCCAAGGAAGCGATCCTCGCGCTGAAGGCCGAGCGCGTCCAGCTGATCATGCTGACCGGCGACAACCGTGTGACCGCCGACGCGATCGCGCGACAGCTCGGGATCGACGACGTGCGCGCGGAAGTCCTGCCCGGCGACAAGCGCGCCATCGTCGAGGAACTGCAGCGGGCCGGGCGGCTGGTCGCGATGGCCGGCGACGGCATCAACGACGCGCCCGCGCTTGCGCAGGCGACCGTCGGCATCGCGATGGGTACCGGGACCGACGTCGCCATCGAGAGCGCCGGGATCACGCTCGTGAAAGGCGACCTGCGCGGGATCGTCCGCGCCCGTCGTCTCTCGAGGGCCACGGTGAGAAACATTCGTCAGAATCTGTTTCTGGCCTTTGTCTACAACACCCTGGGCGTGCCGGTCGCCGCCGGCGTGCTGTTTCCGATCGCCGGCTGGCTCATCAGCCCCATCTGGGCCAGCGCGGCGATGACGATGAGCTCGCTGTCGGTCATCGGCAACGCCCTGCGACTTCGGAAGGTGCAACTCTAACTCCTGTTAGGCTACCAGCGATGACCGACGACGGCCGGCCTGGCGGGCGGAGAGAATTCGCGACGACGAGGTGGAGTGTCGTGCTGGCGGCCGGCCAGCGATCGGGCGACCACTCGGCGGCGGCGCTGGCGACGCTGTGCGAAACCTACTGGTATCCCGTCTACGCGTTCATCCGGCGCCAGGGCCGCGACGCGGATCACGCGCGCGATCTGACCCAGGAATTCTTCGCCCGCGTGCTCGAGAAGAACTACTTCGGCGACGCCGACCCGGCGCGCGGCCGGTTTCGCTCGTTCCTGCTCACGTCGATTCGCCATTTCCTGTCCAACGAACGTGACCGCGAGCACGCGCTCAAGCGCGGTGGAAAGACGCCGCCGCTTTCGCTCGACGTGGAAACCGCCGAGGGCGCCTATCAACTGGAGGGGCGCGACGATCTGACGCCGGAGAAGCTGTTCGATGCGCGGTGGGCGACGCTCCTGCTCGACCGCGCGCTCGCACGCCTGCAGGACGAGTACGGCGCCGCCGGCAAGCACGACCTCTTCGACTGCCTGAAAGGCTTTCTCACCGGCGACAGCGACGATGTGCCCTACGCCGACACCGCCCGGGCGCTCGACATGAGCGAGGGCGCCGTCAAAGTCGCCGTCCACCGGTTGCGCCGCCGGTTCCGCGACGCCCTCATCAAGGAGATCGCGGAAACCGTCTCGGATCCGGCGGATATCGACGCCGAGATCCGCCACCTGCTCCAGGCGGTCAGCCACTAGGCCCAGGAAAACGGGCCGGGCGTAACCTTCCGGAGCGGTCGCTTCAGTAACCCGTCAAGATCGAGAGCAGCTTCTACAAGAGTCATCTCGTCTTCGCGCATACGTTCGGCCGCATCTGGATTGAGGACGACCGTGTCCGCCTGGGCATGCTGGATTCGGACTGGGTGGAGAAAGCGATCAAAGCCGGACGCTTCACGCTTGGCGCGAAGCACTGGCCCAACGACCAGGCCGTGCTCACGGCGACGACGCGACAGCTCCAGCGTTTCGCACGCGAGCACGCGAACGACGGGAAGGCATTCGGCGAGCGGATCGAGCTGACGCGGAAACCACAGTAACCCCAGGAGGACAACATGCCTCGAACACACGTCACCGCCGTTGTCGTCTGTCTCGCGATGGTGCACCTGCTGTCCCTTTGCCCGGACGCATCAGCACAGACCGTTCCCGCCGCGGAACCATCCGATGAGGCGCGACCCTCGGGCTCGCAACGGTTCAGAAGCTTCGTGAACGATGCCGTCGGACCGGTCTGGCTGGTCGAGGCGGTCGGGTGGGCCGGCCTCGCGCAAGCCAATGACACGCCGACAGCGTGGGGTCGCGGCGCCACGGGGTTCGGGAAGCGATATGCATCGCTCCTCGGGCAAGGCGTCATCCAGGAAGGGGTGACCTACGGGCTGTCCGAAGCGATGGCGGTCGACAGCCGGTTCCACAAGAGCAGGAACCACGGATTCCTGCCGCGTGCCGGCGATGCCCTGCTCCAGTCGTTCACCTCACGCCGCGCGAACGGCGACCGTGTGTTGTCGGCGCCACTGCTGGCGGGTTATGCCGCCGGCGGAATCGGCATGATGACCTGGTTTCCGGCGGGTTACACCTACAAGGACGGCCTGCGCTACGGCGGCCTGGCGCTGACGTCGAGAGCCGGCATCAACCTGATTCGCGAGTTCATCCTGCGTCGATAGTTCATCGGGCCCGAGGCTGAGCGTGTACGCTGCCCCCGCTGAGCGCTGGCAACCAGAATGACGGCCTCCACTGCCCGCTGTCCGCGCTGCGGCGCGTACCTGCCCGTGCGGGGGCTGAAACACGCGCTGTGCCCGGGCTGCCTGATGGCGTCGGCGCTCGAGGAGCCCGACGCCGGCGAGGCTCTGGAGCCCGAGGATTATTCATTTGGGATTCCCTACCAGATCGTGACGCTGATGGCTCGCGATCCCGACGGCGTGACGTATCTCGCCAGACCGGTCGGCGCGGCGGGCCACGTGGCCTTGACGATCGTCGGCCCGCGCGATGACGCCGCCGCGATCCTCGACCGGGCCCGGGTCTGGACGACGACGCTCGCGCAGGTGCGGCATCCGCACGTGGCGCGCCTGCTCGATGCCGGGCCGGCAGCCGCGGCCTGCGTGTACATCGCCGCCGAGTACATCGCCGGACCGGCGCTCGCGCTTCCCGCGTGTCGCGAACGATTGACGACAGCGGATCGGGTCATCGTCCTCGCCCAGCTTGCCGGCGCGCTCGACACGCTGCGCGCGCTGGGCCTCGCCCACCTGAAGCTCGACGCGTCACACGTGAAGATCACGGCGCGGGATGGCGTGCACGCGACGCTGATCGGATTGGGTGTGGGGCTGATCGTTGATGGCCTGCGTCTGCAGCCAGAACGCGACGTCGAGGCTCTCGCTGCGATCGCTCGCGAACTGGGCGTAGGGGGCGACGCATGACGACGCGGGCCGGCGCCGACGCCCGACGGGCCCTATGGGGCTGGGTCATGTACGACTGGGCCAATTCCGCATTCCAGACCACCGTGGTCACGGTGCTGGCTGGCCCGTACCTCACCGCGCTCGCGCAGCACGCGGTGGGGGAAAACGGCGCGATCCTGCGAATCGGCGCGTACACCGTGGTGACCGCCAAGTCGCTCTTCCCGTACGCCATCTCACTGTCCGTCCTCCTGCAGGTCTTTCTGCTGCCCGTGTTGGGAGCGCTGGCCGATTACACGAACATGAAGAAGCCCCTGATGGCGTGCTTCTGTTACGTGGGCGTCGCCGCCACCTGTTTGCTCGTCTTCGTCACGGGTCGGCTGTACCTGATGGGCATCCTGCTCTTCGTCGTCGCGAACTTGAGCTTCGGCGCGTCGATCGTTCTGTACAACGCGTTCCTGAACGACATCACGACGCCCGATCGTCGCGACCAGGTGTCCAGCCGGGGGTTTGCCATGGGCTACCTCGGTGGCGGGTTGTTGCTCGGCTTGAACCTGCTGCTCCTGCTCTACGCGGGACCGCTGGGCATTTCGCAGGAGTTCGCCGTGCGGCTGTCCCTGCTGTCGGCCGGCCTGTGGTGGGGGGGCTTCTCGCTGATCACGTTCGCGTGGCTGCACGTCGACACGCCGGCACGCCGCGTGTCCCCGGGCAGGGCCATCGCGATGTCGCTCGCGCAGACGCGCTCGACGCTCGCGGATCTGCGCCGGCTCCCGCGGACGCTGGGGTTTCTCACCGCGTACATGTTCTACAACGACGGCATCCAGACCGTGATTTCCGTGTCGACCGTGTTCATCGCGCAGGAGCTGTTCGTCTCGCAGGGGCGTGCGGTGGACGACTCGTTTCTGATCGCGCTCGTGCTGATGATTCAGTTCGTCGCGTTTTTCGGCGCCCTGCTCTTCGAGCGTATCGCCGCCGTCGTGCGCGCCAGCAATGCCATCCTCCTGTCGCTCGTCGTGTGGACGCTCGTGGTGATCTACGCGTACGGGTTTCTTCGCACGACCTCGCAGGCGTGGGCCATGGGCGCCGCGATTGCGGTGGTGCTCGGCGGCTCGCAGGCGCTGTCGCGTTCGCTCTTCTCGCGCCTCATCCCCGCCGGCAAGGAGGCCTCGTTCTTCGGCTTGTATGAGATCTCCGAGCGCGGCACGTCGTGGATCGGTCCGTTCATGTTCGGCGTCGTCGTGAGCCTGACCAACTCCTACCGTCAGGCCATCCTCTCGCTCATTGTCCTGTTCGTGTTGGGCATGCTGCTGCTGGTCGTGACGGACCCCGACAAGGCCGTTCGTCAGGCGGAGGCGCAACCGCTATGATCGTGCTGTCTGCACGACCGTCTATGACTCGAACCGCCCCCTGGTGGATGCTGGCGCTCGCTGCGTCGTTCTTCGGGTACTTCGCGCTGCTCGTCTATTGCGACGTGTGGCGGCCCGAGGACGCCGGCGTCGAGGCCGACTACCGCGCCAACCGGATGGTGCTCACGCGGATCGCGCCCGGCTCGCCGGCGGCGCACGCCGGGCTGCTGCCGAACGACGTCATCGAATCGGCCGACGGCAAAGCGATTCGCAGCGTGCTCGACTGGACGGTCATCGACGTGCACGTGGTGTTCGATCGGCCCATCGTGCTTGGCGTGGGTCGCGGCGGCCGCGCGTTCGAGGCGTCGCTCACGCTGCCGCGTGCGCCGTGGTCGTATTGGCGGACGGGCCCCGGCGGTTTTCTCCTGCTGACGCTCGCCGTGCAGGGGCTCGCGCTCGCGCTCGCCCTGTTCATCGTGCTCAAGCGTCCCGACGATGCCGTCGCGCGGATGGGCGCGTGGGTGCTCGCAACGGTCGGCGTGTTCAAAATTGTCCTGCCAGGCCGGATCGGCGCTGTGTGGCAGAGCCTGCCGGCGCCCGTGGCCGCGCTGCTGTGGATCCCGCACGTCAGCGACCTTGCCGTCGCCGCGGTCCTGTTCACGTTCTTCGCCAGTTTCCCGAGGCGCATGATCCGGTCGACCGCCGCGTGGGTCGCGCTGTGGACGCCCATGGTGCTGGCGCTCGTCGGACCTGTACGGTATGCGTTCGACATGCTGTACGCGCCGATCCGCGCCACACCCTTCGCGTACCAAGGTCAGATCCTGACGATCGCCACCGCGGCCTACACGGTGGGCGGTCTGACGGCGCTGACCGTCAACTATCGCCGGCTGACCGACGTCAACGAACGGCGGCGGGTGAAGGTCCTCGTGATCGGTGCCGTGGGCGGCCTCGCGCCCGGGTTCCTGGTGGTGGCCTTCTACTGGCTGCGTTCGAGCGCCAACCTCACGCAGTCGATCTTCGCGTCCCCCGCAACGGCGCTCGGGACCGCAAGCCTGCTCGTGTTCCCCCTGTCGCTGGCCTACGCGATTCTGCGGCACCGGCTCTTCGACGTCAGCGTGCTCATTCGCCAGGGCGTGCAGTACGCGCTGGCCAGACGCGTGCTTGCGTCGATGGTGCCGGCGCTCGCGTTGATGCTGACCGCCGACGTGCTGCTGCACCGCGACCAGACCCTGGCCGGCTTCCTGCAGGGTCGCGGCTGGGCGTACGTCGCCGTCGGCGCGCTGGCGCTCGTGGCGCGCGCGGGCCGGCGGCAGTGGTTCCACCGCCTCGACCGGCATTTTTTCCGAGAGCACTACGACGCGCAGCAAATCCTGCGCGCGGTTTCCGAGGACATCCACCGCATTGGCGATTTCGAGCGGGTCGCGCCGCGCGTCGTCGCCCAGATCGAAGCCGCGCTGCATCCGGAGTTCGCGGCGCTGCTCGTCAGGGGGCCGCAGGAGCTGGTGTATCGCGTCCTGGTGGCCACGCCCGCCGGTCTGTCGCCGCCGCCCCTCCGCGTGGACAGCACGCTGCTCGCGCTGCTGCGTGTGCTCGGCAAACCGCTCGAGGTGTCGGCCGGCGGTCTCGAGTGGCTCGAACAGCAGTTGCCGCCAGATGAAGTGCGGTTTCTCGTGGAGAGCCGCATCGATCTGCTCGTGCCCATCGTCACCAACCGCGAACGGTCCGAGTCCATTCTCGCACTCGGCGTGAAGCGATCGGAGGAGCCGTATACGCGGCAGGACATCGATCTGCTCGCGGTGATTGCCGCCAACCTCGCGTTGTTGCTTGAACGTCCGATGCCGACCCAGCCCGCGGCCGAGACGTTCGAAGAATGTCCGGCGTGCGGCGCCTGCCACGACACCGGGGTGGGGCAGTGCGCAGACGACGGGACAGCGCTCGTGTCCGTCAGATTGTCGCGGATGCTGGCGGCCCGGTATCACCTCGAGCGTCGGATCGGCCGCGGCGGATTCGGTGCCGTCTATGTGGCCCTGGACACGGCGCTCGATCGGCGCGTGGCCGTCAAGGTTATTCGCGACGATCTGCCCGCCAGCGGCGACCTCGCCCTGCGGTTCAAGCGCGAGGCGCGCATCGCCGCGGCCTTCGTGCACCCGAATGTCGTCACCGTGCACGATTTCGGCGTGGTCGGCGACACGCGCGCGTTTCTCGTGATGGAACTGCTCAGCGGGAGGACGCTGAGAGAGGAGCTGGATCGGCACGCGCGCCTGACGCCGCACCAGACGCTGCACGTGATGCGCGATGTCTGCGCGGCCGTCGGCGCGGCGCACCGGCTGCATCTCGTGCATCGCGACCTGAAGCCGGAAAACATCTTTCTGGTGGACACCGATCGAGGCGCGATCGCGAAAGTGCTGGATTTCGGCATTGCGAAGCCGCTGGTGGAGGACACGACGCTCGGCGGGCGGAATACCACGAGAGCAGGCGAGCTGCTGGGCACGCTGGCGTACATGTCTCCCGAGCAGCTCCGGGGCGAAGAACCCGGCCTGGCCGGCGACGTCTGGGCCATGGCGATGGTCGCGTACGAGATGCTGACGGGGGCCCACGCGTTCGCGCTTCCGGCATCGCGGAGCATGTCGGCGGTACGGCGGGGCTTGCCGGGCGAGGACGCGTCGGCGCTCAGCGCTCCCGTCCAGGCGTTCTTCGACCGCGCACTCGCGATGCACCCGGCCGATCGCCCCGGATCGGCGGCCGCGTTTCTCGGCGCGCTGGAAGGCGCCTTGAGCCTCCCGTAACCTTCCCGGCCCCTTCCGTCAGATCCCCCTGGACACACTCGAACACGGGAGGGGGCCTCATGACTCGCAGGACGTGGCGCACGATGCTCGTCGTCGCGGCGGTGTTGAGCCCGGCAGCCGGGGCCGGTGCTCAGTCGTTGGATGCGCCGCCGGCGCAGTCGATCGTCAATCTTCGCGTGATCGAGCCGGGTCTCGTACAGCAACTCACGCTGAAGGACGGCTCGCGGTTGTACGGGCATGTCGAGTCGATCGCCGACGGTTCGTTCGTCTTTCGCACCGTTGGCGGCGTCACGCTGACGCTGACCAGCGCCGACGCGATCGACCTGCGCGTCGCCACGGGCCGCGTGGTGCAGCAGGAATTCCAGCCGCGCGATCCCCACGGCTCCAGGCTGATGTTCGCGCCAACGGCCCGATCGCTGCGCGCCGGCGAAGGATACGTCGGCGTGTACGAGGTGATGCTGCCGTTCGCCCAGGTGGGCATCACCGATCGCATCTCGTTTGGCGGCGGCACCCCGCTCATCATCGGCAGCGGCGTCCATCCGTTCTGGCTGACGCCGAAGGTGCAGATCGTCGCGCGAGATCATGCGCAGATCGCCGCCGGCGTGATTCATATCGCCGGGCTCGGCGAATCACACGACGCCGGCATCGCGTACGGCGTGACGACCGTGGGGACGGCGGAATCGGCCGCGACGATTGGCGTCGGCTACGCCTACAGCGGGCACGACCATGCGCCCATCCTGATGGTCGGCGGCGATTTTCGAGCCAGCCGTCACGTCAAGTGGATTACCGAGAACTGGATCTGGTCCGGCGGCGACGGCTTCGTCAGCGGCGGCGTGCGATATGTCGGCGACAGGATTTCAGTCGACTTCTCGCTGGTCAAACCGCTCGAATCCTTCGTGGTCGTACCGCTCGTCAGCTTCGCGTGGCACTTCGTGAAGGACTAACGGGACCAGGCCGGTCAAGGCGAGACAATCCTTTACAAGGCGGGCCGCCCGAGCCGGCCGTCGTATACTTTCGATGTTCCGCCATCGGAGGATTGCCAGTCTCTGCCATGCTTGCCAGCAAGACGTCGTTCCGAACCTCGGCCGTCACGGTTCTCCTTGTCGCGGGATCGCTGACGTCGGCCGCCTGTTCGAAGACCGAAACGGCGCAGACTCGCGCACGCGAGACGTCGGGCAAACCTGTCAAGGTCGAATCCGTCCGTCAGGAGATCGTCAAGCGCGCGGTCGAGCTGGTCGGCACACTGGCCGCCGTGGACCAGGTCACGATCTCATCCGAGGCGGACGGGAAAGTGAGCCGAATCCTCGCCGATCTCGGCGATCGGGTGACGGCGGGGCAACCGCTCATTCAGGTCGATCGCGAGAAACAGCAATACAACTTCGATCAGCAGAAGGCGACCCTCGAGCGCGCGCTGGCGCAACTCGGTGCGCCCGACCCGCAACACCTGCCGGCGATCGAGAAGACGCCCGACGTCCAGAAGGCCGCTGCGGATCTCGCGCAGGCCAGGCAGGCGTTCGACCGCGCGACCGAGCTCTTCAAGCGCCTGCTCGTCCCGCAGCAGACGCTCGACGATGCCGGGACGGCGCTCCAGTCGAAGCAGGCGAGCTACGACTTGTCGGTGCAGAACTCGAAGAACCTGCGCGCCAGCATCCAGGCCTCGGAAGCGAGCATGAAGCTGGCCGACCGCCAGCTGCGCGACACCGACATTCGCGCGCCCTTCGACGGCTACGTCGAGAAGCGCCTCGTCAACCTCGGCGAGTTGGTGAAGACCCAGATGCCCGTCATGACGGTCGTGCGGGTCGACCCGTTGAAAGTGATCGCCGAAATTCCCGAGAAGATGGCGCCGTGGATCAGCGCCGGTCAGCCGGTGGAGCTTCGCGTGGACGCCTATCCGGGGCAGACCTTCATCGGCAAGGTGTCGCGCATCAGCCCGGCGGTCAACACGGCGACGCGCGCGTTTCCGTTTGAAGCGCTCGTGCCGAACACGGACGCGCGGCTGAAGCCCGGCACGTTCGCCCGCGTGCACATCGAGAGCGGCAAGGCCGACGCGGTCCTGACGCTGCCGTTCACGGCCATGCAGTACCGCTACGGCGTGAACCGCGTGTTCGTCGTGAACGGCGACAAACTGGCCGTCCGCGAACTGACGGTGGGCGATCGCCTCGGCGAGCGCATCGAGATTCTCACCGGCGTGAAGGCCGGCGAACAGGTCGTGGCCGGCGACGTCGACAAACTGGTCGACGGCGCCAAGGTCACGATCGGGCGAAAAACGGAATAGTGAATGTGGTCAATTCTTCATCTGGTTATCTGGTCATTCAATTCCGGATTACCACATGACCAGATAACGAAATGACCAGATAACGAGATGACCAGATAACCAAATTCAATTCCTATGCTTTCTGAACTCTGCGTCAAGCGTCCGGTGTTCGCCACGATGCTCGTGATGGTCTTCGTGGTGCTCGGGATCTTCTCGTTCCGCGACCTGGGGATCGACCTGTTCCCCAAAGCCGACCCGGCGACCGTCAACGTTTCGCTGTCGTTGCCCGGCACCAGCCCGGACGAAATGGCGACGTCGGTCGTCGAGCCGATGGAGCAGACGCTCAGCGGCGTCGCCGGCATCGACGAGATCTCGGCGCGCATGACCGAAGGGAGCGCGACGATCACGGTCCGGTTCGTGCTCGAGCGCGATCTCAACGACGCGGCCAACGACGTACGCGAGAAGGTCTCGAGCGCCATGAAACTCGTGCCGCCGCAGGTCCTGCCGCCCGTGATCACGAAGGTCGATCCCGACTCCGATCCGGTGATGTCCGTCGTCGTGTCCTCCGACTCGATGAGCCTCCGGACGCTGACGGAAATCGCGGACAAGCAGATCGCGCGCGTGATCCAGACGGCCGACGGCGTCGGCCAGGTGAGCATGGGCGGCGGCCGCGCCCGCGAGATCCACGTGGTGGTCGACATTCAGAAGCTGAACGCCTACGGCCTGTCGCTGGCCCAGGTGAGCGATGCGCTGGTGAATGAAAACGTCGAGATTCCCGGCGGGGCGGTCGAGCAGGGCAACGGCCAGCTGCTGCTGCGCACGCTCGGTCGTGTCGATGCCACCGAGGATTTCAACAACATCGTCGTCGCGACGAAGAACGGTACGCCGATTCGCGTGTCGGACGTCGGGTACGCGGAAGACACCTTCCAGCGGCCGACGACGGCCGCGTGGATCGGCGAGGCGCCGGCGGTCGTCCTCGACATCCGGCGCGCGATGGGCGAGAACACCGTCGCGGTCATCGAAGGCGTGCGGACCAAGATCCAGACGCTGCGGCGCACGCTGCCGAAGGCGGTGACTCTCACCGTGATCCGCGACGATTCCAAGTTCATCTACGCCTCAGTGGAGTCGCTCGAGGAACATCTGATTTTCGGCAGCCTGTTCGCCGCGATTGTCGTGATGGTGTTCATGCGGAACATCCGCGCGGTGATCATCGCGGCGCTCGCGATTCCCGCGTCGATCATCTCGTCGTTCACGCTGATGCGGCTGATGGGGTTCACGCTGAACAACATGACGCTGCTCGGCATCACGCTCGCCGTCGGCATCGTCATCGACGACGCGATCGTCGTGCTCGAGAATATTTTCCGGTACATCGAGGAGAAGGGCGTCACGCCGTACGAGGCCGCCATTCAGGGGACGCGCGAAGTGGCGCTGGCCGTCATGGCCACGACGCTCTCGCTCGTCGTCATCTTCCTGCCGATCGCGTTCATGACCGGCTACGCGCGCCGGTTCATCAACCCCTTCGGCCTGACGATGGCGTTCGCGGTTCTGGTGTCGATGCTGGTCAGCTTCACGCTGACGCCGATGCTGAGCTCGAGGTTCCTGAAACTGGCGGACGCCGAAGCGGACCACAAGACGAAAGAGCAGGGCTTCTTCCACTGGCTCGAGCACTGGTACACGGGGCAGCTGAACTGGGCGCTCGATCATCCCGGGATCATCATCGGCCTGTCGGTCGTGACGTTCCTGATGACGTTCCCGCTGAACCGGATGGTCGGCCGCGAGTTCGTGCCGAACGAGGACATGGGCGAGTGGACGATCCACGCCGACATGCCCGAAGGGACGTCGCTCGCCGGTACCACGGAGAACGGGTTGCTGCTCCTCAAGGAGTTGAAGGGGGTCGAAGGTGTGGCGCAGATCGTCCCCTCGATCGGCGTGATCAATCCCGGCGGCGGGGCCACCTCGACACACATGCACTTCCTCTGCCTGGCCATGCCGATCGGCGAGCGCAGGAACACGCAGGCGCAGATGATCACGGAAATGCGGCGGCGGCTCTCGGCCCATCCCGGCTACCGGGCGACCATTTCGGCGCGCAACGCCCTGGGCAGCGGCGAGGGTTCCGGCGGTTTTGCCATCTCGGCGAACCTCCTCGGGCCGGACCTCGATCAACTTGCCGACTACTCGTTGAAGGCACTCGCCGCGGCGCAGCAACTGCCCAGCATCGGCGAGGCGAAGATCCAGCTCAGCATGTCGAATCCCGAGATCCACGTCGTCGTCGACCGCAAGCGCGCCGCTGATCTGGGCGTCCGCATGGCGACGGTCGGCAATACGCTGCGGCTGGCCGTCTCGGGCGACGACCAGATCTCCAACTTCCGCGAGGGGGCTGAGCGCTATCCGGTGAAAGTCCGCGTGCTCGAGAATCAGCGGCGCGACATCGAGCAGATCGGCCGGCTCACCGTGCCGTCAGCGAACGGACCGGTTCGCATCGACAACATTGCGCGGCTCGAGCGCGGCCTCGGCCCGAGCGCGCTTCAACGCTCGAACCGGCAGTTCACGGTAAGCCTCCAGGCCGACATGGCACCGGGCCACGCGCTCGACGAAGCGGCCAACGACATCCGAAAGATGTTTGCCGGACTCAACATGCCGGGGGACATGACGTTCCGCCTGCAGGGGCAATCGAAGATTCTCGACGAGACGACGACGAACCTGATCATGGCGATCGGGCTGGCGATGATTTTCGTCTACATGGTGCTGGCGTCGCAATTCGAGAGCTTCGTGCAGCCGATCGTCATCATGCTCGTGCTGCCGATCGCGGTGCCGTTCGCGCTGTTCACGCTCTGGGCGACCGGCCGGACGCTGAACCTGTGGAGCGCGCTCGGCATGCTCCTGCTGCTCGGCATCGTGAAGAAGAACTCGATTCTGCAGGTGGACTACGCCAACACGCTGCGGGCGGAAGGGATGCCGCTGCGCGAGGCGATCGTGGTGGCGTGCCGCACGCGTCTGCGCCCGATCCTCATGACGACATTCGCGATCATCGCGGGCCTGATCCCGACCGCGCTCGGGCTCGGCACCGGCGGCACGGGCCGCGCCGCGATCGCCGTCACCGTCATCGGTGGCCAGTCGCTCTGCCTGTTCCTGACGCTGCTGCTCGTGCCGGTCGCGTACGTAAAGTTCGACGCGCTGGAGCAGACGTCAGTGAACAAGGCGTGGCGCAACCTGCTCGGCAAGGTCAAGACGCCGCGCCGGCTGGAGCCAGCGGCAGGGACGAAATAACGGGCCACAGAGTCACAGAGAGCGGGTCGCGTCGCACCGCCGCTTTGCGGCGGCCCGCTCCGACGAACGGCCGGAAACGCAACAAGTCGGTCGTTGAGCGTTGTGTTTCCGGCCGCTCATCGGAGCGGGTTATCGGCCGGCGGAGCCGGCCCAGTGCGACGCGAGCTGCGTTCAGCGCCCATGTCTTTTCCGTGTCTCGGTGCCTCTGTGGCTCGTCATCTTCCATGTGACTTCGTGATAAAACCGTCATCACCATGAAGCTTTCGCGCTGTCTTCCTCTCGCCGTGGCCTGCGCCAGCACGCTGGCCGCCGCGCAATCGTCACCTGACCGTGACATCCTCGCGAAGATTCGGACCGAAGGACTGGAGCATTCGCAGGTCGCGCCGGTGTTCGAGATGCTCACCGTCAACATCGGCCCGAGGCTGACGGCATCGCCGGCGCACAAGCGCGCGGCCGAGTGGGCGCGCGATCGGCTGGCGTCCTACGGGCTGTCGAACGCTCGGCTGGAGCCGTGGAAGTTCGGGCGCGGGTGGACGCTCGAGAAGCTGACGATCGACCTGGTGGAGCCGCGGTATCTGCCGCTCATCGGCTACGCGGACGGCTGGTCATCGTCCACGAGCAACGAGGTCGTCGCGATGCCGGTATTCATCGGCGGCAAGACGCCTGAGGAACTGGCCGCGATGGCGCCCCAGCTCAAGGGCGCGATCGTGATGACGCAGCAGGTCCTGACCAATTTCGTGCGCAAAGATCGGCCGCAGCCGAGCGAGCCGGATTACGTCCCGCTGTCGGCCGCCTACGCGACCAGCGTGGGCCGCTCCAACGCGCCGCCGCGTGGCGAGACGCCGCAGCAGCGGAACCAGCGCGTGACCGACGCGTTAAGAGCCGCTGGCGCGGCGGTGATCCTGAAGCCGAGCACCGGCGAGCACGGCACCGTGTTCGTCACCGGCCGCGACGGCGGCCCGGGCGCCGTGCCGTCCGTGACGCTGAGCGCCGAGCACTACAACATGATCGCGCACTACCTCGAGCAGAACATCCCGGTGAAGCTGCGCGTGAACGTCCAGACGAAGTTCTACGACGCCGATGGCGGCAACGCGTTCAACGTCCTCGCCGAACTGCCCGGCACCGATCCGGTGCTGCGAGACGAGGTCGTGATGATCGGCGCCCACCTCGACTCGTGGCACACCGGCGTGGGTGCCACCGACAACGCCGACGGATCGACGACCGTGATGGAGGCGATGCGGATCCTGACGGCGATCGGTGCGCGCCCGCGGCGGACGATTCGGGTTGCGCTCTGGGCTGGCGAAGAGCAAGGGCTGCTCGGATCGAAGGCGTGGGTCACCGAGCATCTCGCGGGCCCCGCGAATGCGGCCGCGCGCGAGAAGTTCGACGCCTACTACAACATCGACAACGGCACGGGCAAGATCTACGGCTGGTTCCTGCAGAACCAGGAAGAGATCCGGCCGATCTTCGACAGCTGGCTCGAGCCGCTGAAGAGCCTCGGCGCCCGCCGCAACGTCGGCGAACCGGTCGGCTCCACCGACCATCTGAGCTTCATCGACGCCGGCGTCCCGGGGTTCAACCCGATCCAGGACTACGGCAACTACGACATTCGCACGCACCATACGAACATGGACACGGTCGATCGCCTCGACGTGAACGACATCCGCCAGGCCGCCATCGTCATGGCGACGTTCGCGTACCAGTCGGCGATGACCGACCGGAAGCTGCCGAGGCCGGCTCTGAAATAGCGCGAGAGAGACCGGGTGGGCGGGTAGGCTTCTGGAGCCAGACGTCGCCAAAGTGTTTCGGGGATTCCGCGACGGTGAACAAAGCTCTTCGAAAGTATCTCTCGGAGCACGGAACGCCCCCAGCCGTCAGCAATAAGGCGGGCTAACTATGTCGGCGCGAATCTCCACGGTTCTCGCGGCCGCGGGACTCATCTGGTGTGCAGGCGTCAGCGTCCGGATCTGGGTGACGCCGATTCGTTCCTCCGGCTTCAGCACGCAGGCCTGGTCATCGTCGGATTCCGGCGGGACCGTTTCCTCAGGCGGACAAACCGTTCCCGTCGAGGTGTCGCACAGGTTCTCGGACGTATCACGCCTGGGTGCGTTCCCGCTGGTCGTTCCGGTACTGCTGGCCGCGGCGGCGACGTGGGCCGCCTGGCGCAACAAGAGACTGGCCCTGTCGCTGTCCACAGCGGCGTTGCTGGCGTTCTGCATCCTGGCCGGATTTTCGGTAGGCGGGGGCTACATCGTGGCCGGTGCCGCGATGCTGTTGGCGCTGCTCGCCCGTCTGGACGCGGAACCCGATCGGATCTCCAGGACCCGTCGCGACGATGCGACGTGAAGGCGTGGGGCCTTGATTTGGTGCCACTATATAGTCATAATCATGACTATGATCGTGATCAACATTCACGAGGCCAAGGCCAAGCTGTCGGAGTATCTCGACGCCGTGGCGAATGGGGAGCGCGTCGTGATCTGCAAGCGGAACCGCCCGGTGGCCGAGTTGCGCGCGGTCGAGCAGGCGCGGACCGAGCCGCGCCCGCTGGGCTTGGGAAAGGGCACCTTCTCGATCCCGGCGTCATTTTTTGAGCCGATGCCAGACGACTGGCTCGACGAGTTCTACAACGGCCCTGTTTTTCCGGAACCGGAGAAGTCGTCGCGAGTGGCTGAGACTCGTGCGACCTACGGGGCCCTGCGGCCTCGGCGACCCAAGCGGTGAAGCTGCTGCTCGACACCTGTACGTTCCTGTGGATTGCCGAGGCGGCTGAACGGCTGCCGCCTCGCATCATCGCGTTGTATCAGTCGTCAGGCAATGAGGTGTACTTAAGCGCGGCGTCGGCCATGGAGATCGCCGTGAAATACTCGGCGAAGCGTCTCCTGCTGGCAGAGCCGCCGCCTGTCTGGCTGCCCAAACAGCGCGCGGCGCACGGCGTTGAGGCGCTGGCGGTCGACGAGGAGTCCGCGCTCCATGTGTCGTTGCTGCCGTTGATTCATCGCGATCCGTTCGATCGCCTTCTCGTTGCGCAAGCCATCGTGCACGGCATGACCATCCTCACACCCGACCCTATCGTCGCCCGCTATCCCGCGCGGACGATGTGGTGACAGCACGCCTATGACCCTCATCGAACAACTCGCCAGCGCCCGTGTCTTCGATCTCGAGCAGCCGCGCTTTGCCGGCATGCCCGTGCACCCCGCGCACAAGCCGGGGTACTTCTACGGGCTGCACCGCCGTCACCGCGACTCCTATCGTCCGGATCAGCACGGTCCCCGCTCCGGCGCATCCGGGGTCCTGACGATGATGGAGCACAGCGGCACGCACATCGACGCGCTCTGCCATCAGGCGTGCGACATGACGTTCTACGGCGGTGTGAAGGTGGACGATGTCGAGCGGACGGACGGCTATCGCGAGCTCGGCGCCGAGACGATGCGGCCGCTGCTCGGACGCGGTGTGCTGCTCGACGTGGCGGGGCTGAAAGGCGTCGCGCAGCTTCCGCAGCACTACGCGATCACCGCCGACGATCTCATCGCCGCGGCCCGCGCCGCCGCCATTGCCGTGCGGCCGGGCGACGTGCTGCTCGTGCGGACCGGCTACGCGACGTCGTGGTCGGATGAAGCGACGTACTTGAACGCCGCCGGCGTGTCGAAATCAGGGAACCTCTGGGCGGCCGATCAGCGCGTCTCGGCCGTCGGTGCCGACAACATGGCGTGGGACTGCATGACCGAGCGGGATCCCGACACGAACATGGCGCTCTTCGGCCACGCGCACTTGCTGGTCACGCACGGCATCCACATCATCGAGAATCTCAACCTCGAAGACCTGGCGGCGGCGAAACACGCTGAGTTCTGCTTCGTCGGCATCCCGCTGAAGTTCCGCGGCGCGACGGGATCGCCGATTCGTCCGCTGGCGCTCGTGGGCTGAGCGTCCTAGTTCATCGAGCAGGCGCCCGGGCCGCGGGGGTCGCCGCACGATCCGCAGGCGCTCATCGGCCGGTCCGAGACCGACTTGGCCGGGCTGCTCGACTGCGCGGCAAACACGGACATCAGCTTCTGCAGCTCAGCGCTCCGGCAGGACGGGCACGACGGCGACTGGCCGTCGCGGGTCAGGTACTCGAAGCGATGACCGCAGCCACGGCATTCGTATTCGAAAAGAGGCATGGACCATTCTACCTTGGCCATCTCCGGCGGCGCGGGGTCTAATGACTCATGCGAAGTGCCGGCGCGCGCCCGATCGCCTGCTTCGTCGTGCTCCTCACGTTGTCCGCGTGCGCGCGGGCACCGCGGACGCCGGTGGTGTCCGTTCCAGCCGGCCCGACGCCAACGGAGCGGCTGGCCGTGGCCGACCGCCTCGTCCACGCGGGGTGCCTCGACTGTCTGCTCGAAGCCTATCGCGCATATCAGGCGCTGCGCGCCATCCCGGCGGCCAGCCAGGCGGCGACGATGGGCGCGATCCGCGCGGCCGGCCTCATCGCGCTTCGGCAGCGCGAGCTCGGGATGGCGGACGAAGGGTATCTGGCGGTGGCGAAGGCGTTGTCGTCCAGCACACCCGACCTGCCCGCGTGGATGGCCGGCACGCTCGACATCGTGGACGCCCTCGGCGGATCGATCGCCGGCGTCAGCCGTCCGCCGTCCAGCGACGCCGACCTCGAGACGATGCGCGTCCGGCGGACGAACCGCCAGGCGTACACCACGCTCCTGCGCAATTTCTCGGAGGTCGACGAGCTGTCGGCGTACACCTGGGCGGCCTTCATGTGCGGATCGGTGGAGACGCGCGACGTCACGGTCGGTGAAATCTTCGCGGCCGTCTCGACGTTCCGCGACACGCTGCTTGTCGCGTTCAAGCAGGCGACCTGCCGCGGCGTCGAGCCGGAACACCTGCGCGCGCTCACCGCCGCCGAGCCGCGCTTCGCCGAGACGGCGTACCTGCTGGGGCTCGTCGAGGTCGGCCGGCGCAAGCTCGACGAGGCGGAGGCGCAGTTCGAGCGGGCGTACGCGTGGCACCCGCGATGGCCGGCGCTGACGCAGTCGATGGCGAACATCGCGATGACGGCCGAGGAGTTCACGGGTGCGCTGCGGCTGTACGACGAAACGCTCGCGGTCGACCCGCGCGCTGTCGACGCGCTGCTCGGCAAGGTACGCGCGCTGACGTACCTCGGCCAGGCCGTCGAGGCGATCGCGACGGTGGATCAGCTGCTCGGCGAGCGTTGGTATCTCGGCGACGCGCGCTACTGGCGGGCGTTGAACGAGAACCAGCTCGAGCGGCACGAGGACGCCTGGTCGGACGTGGAGCTGGCCGACAAGCTCCTCATCAACGCGGACGTGCCCAAGCTCGCGGGCATCATCGCGTATCGCCGTCACGATCTGGATGTGTCGCGCGCGAAGTTCGACCTGGCGCGCCAGCGCAACCGTGACGACTGCGAAACCGGCTTCTATCTCGGCCTCGTGCTGGCCGAGCAGCGACGTTGGGCGCCGGCCTCGGACGTCTTCCTCGAAACCTGCGCCTGCATCGAGCGGTCGGAGCACGACTACGCCGGGCAGATCGCCGCGATCCGTTCTTCGTCCGAGCCCGAGGACCGCAAGGTGCGCAAGATTGCCACCCGCGAGCAATCGATCGCCAACGGACGGCGCCAGGTGGCCACATCCTGGTTCAACCTCGCCGTTGCGTCGTATAACCTGTCGCGCTCGGCCGACGCGCGGCAGTTCGCAGAGAAGGTGAAGAGCGACGACCAGTTCGGCGAACGCGCGCGCGAGATTTTGGCGCGCCTCGGCAAATGACCTGCGTGCGAACCTTGAGCGCTCAGCCCGTCGCTCGGCCGCAGCCTCAAGCCCCCAGTCACACGCCCCAGTCCTGTATACTGGGAGGATGTCTTTGTCAGTAGAAAAGCCTTCTTCTCCTCCCGATAGGGCGGACGTCGCCAACCCGCTCCGCCGCAACGTCGCCATCATCGCGCACGTCGATCATGGCAAGACCACGCTCGTCGATGCCCTGCTGCACCAGAGCGGCGTGTTCCGGGCGAACGAACGCGTGGCCGAGCGCGCGATGGACAGCAACGAGCTGGAGCGCGAGCGCGGGATCACGATCATGGCGAAGAACACCGCCGTCCACTACCACGACATGCTGATCAACATCGTCGACACGCCGGGCCACGCCGACTTCGGCGGCGAGGTCGAGCGGACGCTGTCGATGGTGGACGGCGTGATGCTGCTCGTGGACGCGTCGGAAGGGCCGCTGCCGCAGACGCGGTTCGTGCTGCGCAAGGCGCTCGAACGGCGGCTGACGCCGCTCGTGGTCATCAACAAGATCGACCGGCCCGATGCGCGGATCTCCGAAGTACTGAACGAGGTCTACGACCTGTTCATCGATCTCGACGCGAACGAGGATCAGCTCGACTTTCCGGTGCTGTACACCAACGCGCGCATCGGCACGGCCAGCATGAGCCCGGACGAGCCTGGCGAGGATCTGCGGCCGCTGTTCGACGCGGTGGTCAAGCACGTGCCGCCGCCGCGCGGCAACCCCGACGCGCCGCTGCAGCTGCTCGTCGCGAACCTCGACGCGAGCGACTACCTCGGGCGCATCGCCATCGGACGGATTTTCAACGGCCGCGTGAAGATCGGCGACGCCGTCGCGGTGGTGAAGCTCGACACGGCCGTGCAGCACACGAAGGTGACCAAGCTGTATGCCTTCGACGGCTTGAAGCGCGTGGACATTCAGGAAGCCGCGGCGGGCGACATCGTCTGCCTGGCGGGCATCGAGGACATCACGATCGGCGAGACGATCACGGACATGGAGCACCAGATCGCGATCCCGCCGATCGCGATCGACGAGCCGACCGTGCACATGATCTTCGGCGTCAATACATCGCCGGTGGCCGGACGCGAGGGGCAGTACGTCACATCGCGCCAGCTCAAGGACCGCCTCGACAAGGAGCTGCTCGGCAATGTCTCGATCCGCATGGAGCCGACCGACACCCCCGAACAGATCAAGGTCGTCGGCCGCGGCGAACTGCAGCTGTCGATTCTGATCGAGATGATGCGCCGCGAAGGGTTCGAGCTGCAGGTCTCCCGCCCGGACATCGTCACCAAGGAGATGAACGGCCAGGTCGTCGAGCCGGTCGAGGAGCTCGTCATCGACGTGCCCGAGGATCACCAGGGCATCGTCATCGCGCAGGTGGGCGAGCGCAAGGGCGTGATGACCAAGATGGTGAACAACGGGAGCGGCCGCGTGCGCCTCGAGTTCCGGATTCCGGCGCGCGGGCTCATCGGCTTCCGATCGCAGTTCATGACCGACACCAAGGGCACCGGCATCATGAACCACATCTTCGCGAGCTGGGAGCCGTGGCACGGCGTGATCGCCGCGCGGGTGAACGGCGCGCTCGTGGCCGACCGTGTGGGCGTTGCAACGAGTTACGCGATCTTCAACCTGCAGGAGCGCGGCGAGATCTTCATCGAGCCGGGCATCCACGTCTACGAAGGCATGTTGATCGGCGAGAACTCGCGCACGGCCGACATGGACGTCAACGTGTGCAAAGAGAAGAAGCAGACGAACATGCGAGCCTCGTCGGCTGACGAAGCGATTCGCCTCATTCCGCCGCGCAAGCTCGGCCTCGAGCAGGCGATCGAGTTCATCAACGACGATGAGCTGGTCGAGATTACGCCGAGCAGCATCCGTCTGCGGAAGCGCATCCTGGCCTCGAACATGCGACCGAAGCCGGAGCGCGGTTAAGACCGTTTCGCGAGCCTGTCGTGGCGCAGGCCTTCAGGCCTGCGGACGCGCGGAGCATAACCCCTGCGGCGATGGTTCGCCGGTCCTGTATCATGGACCTTCGTGTTTCAACGACGAACCAGCGGATCGGTCGTGTGCCCCTCGTGCGGATCGCTCGTCGGCGTGCGCGACGACAAATGCTATTCGTGCGGCCGCTCGAACCCGGGCTTGTGGGGCTTTGGTCCGATGCTGCGGCGCGTGGGCGCCGATTTCGGCTTTGGTCCGATGGTCATCGGCGCGTGCGTCACGCTCTACGTGATCACACTGCTCATGTCGGGCAACGCGATCCGGATGGACGGCATCATGTCGCTGCTCGCCCCGAGCACGCCGGTGCTGTTTCTGTTTGGCGCCAGTGGCGCCATTCCGGTCTTCACCTTCAGTCGCTGGTGGACCGTGCTGAGCGCCGGCTGGCTGCACGCCGGCCTGCTGCACATCTTCATGAACATGTACTGGGTCCGCCAGATGGGGCCCGCGATGACCGATATCCTCGGGCCGTCGCGCACGGTGATTATCTACACCGTCGGCGGCGTCGCCGGTTTTGCCCTGAGCTCGTTTGCCGGAGCGTTTCTCCCGGCGATCCCGTTCCTGCACGGCGCCGGCTTCACCGTCGGCGCGTCAGCGCCGGTGTTCGGCCTGATCGGGGCGCTCTATCACTACGGCCGCACCAGCAGCAGCCTTGCCAAGCAGATGGCGCAATCCATCATCATTCAGGCGGTGCTGTTCGGCGTCGTGATGGGCAACTCGGGCATCGACAACTTCGCGCACCTGGGTGGGTTTGCCGGCGGGTACTTCACGTCGGCCTTCCTCAACCCGATGACGCGCGAGCGCGGAGATCACATGCTGATCGCGGCTGGCTGCCTCGTCGCCACGGTCCTCTCGATTGTTGCGTCGGTGCTGACGGGACTCTCGCTGTTTCGATGACACTTCAGATTTCTGATTTCGGATTTCAGATTCAATTTCTCAATCAATCTGAAATCTGAATTCTGCAATCTGAAATCTCATTGTTTCTTGAGGTTCAGTTCTTCGTCGATGATCTTCTTGAACACCTCGAACGGCTGCGCGCCGCTGATCAGCCGGCCGTTGATGAAGAAGGCCGGTGTGCCGTTGACGCCGGCGTCGTTGCCCATCTTGATGTCCGCCTCGACAACCGACGCATACTTGTGCGAATCGACGCACGCGTTGAAGCGCGCCGCGTCGAGGCCGACCTCCACCGCGTGCTGCTTCAGATCGGCGGCCGTCAGGCGCTGCTGGTTCGCGAACAGCCGGTCGTGATACGGCCAGAACTTGCCCTGCTCGTTCGCGCACTGGCCCGCCTCAGCAGCCGGCCTGGCGTTCTGGTGGTTAGGCAGCGGATATTCGCGGTACACAAAGTGGATGCGATCGCCGTACGCCGCGAACACCCGTGTGAGGGTCGGACCGACCCTCTCGCAGAACGGTCACTGAAAGTCGGAAAAATCGACCACCTCCACCGGCGCGCTCGCCGGTCCCCGCGTGGGGCTGGAGGAGACCATCTGCACTTTCTGGCGAGGCGGGTCGAGCATGATCCTCACGGCAGTCTTGCTCTTGAGGGCGTCGACGTACTGCGCCCGGATGCCCTGCATCCGTTCCTGGATCAAATAGGCGCGAATCGGTTGTTTCACCTGTTCGAGCGGAGCCCCCTGCAGGCGCGCCTGGTTGCCCTGGTACCACGTGCTGACCTCGGCATCCGAGACCGGGGGCACCTTGGCCGTGATCTCTTTCTCGATGAGCGCCGCGCGATCGATGCTCTGCGCCTTCGCCGCTTCGTCGAGCAGCTTGCCGGCGACGAGTTCGTCGAGCGCGGCGCGCCGCGCCTCGAACAGCGCCTGCGACAGCTTGACGCTGCCGAAGTTGGCGACGGGCTGCTCGAGCGCCTTATCGTCGACCTCGGCGAGCGTGATCGACGTCGTGCCCACGGTGGCGACGACGTCGTTCGCCGCCGGCCGCTTCGCCTGCTGCGCGGAGGTCTGGGAACACCCGGTCAAGATGGCGAGCATCGCCGCCAACGTCAGCGTTTTCATCACGAAAGATTATCTCCTATTCACCGAGCCGCTGCGGCAGGTCCGCCACCACGTAGGCCATCACCGCCACCGCCGCCGCGCACTTGGCCATTTCCACGGGATCGATCTTGTCGATCGTGTCGGCCGCGGTGTGGTGGATGAGGAAGTACTTCGATCCGTCCACCTCGAGTGACATGCCGGGCACGTGCCCCTCCTGCATGCTCGGGCCGATGTCGGCGCCGCCGCCGCCCGGGCTGATCTGATCCGCCGCGATCCCGGTCAGCAGGCCGGCGATCGCCTTCACGGTGTCCCGCGCGGCGTCGCTGCCGGTGAACCCGAAGCCGAGCGGCCGGAACACGCCGCCGTCCGATTCGAGCATCAGCACGTGCTTGCCGAGTTCCGCGCGATGCTGGTCGCGGTAGGCGAGGCCGCCGCGCCCGCCGTTCTCCTCGTTCGTCCAGAGCACCACGCGCACGGTTCTTCGCGGCCGCAGATTCAGCTTCTTCATGATCCGCAGCGCTTCCCACGTCACCACACACCCGCCCCCATCGTCGGTGGCGCCGGCGCCGACGTCCCACGAATCGAGGTGGCCGCTGACGACGACGACTTCGTCCGGACGTTCACGTCCGCGGATCTCGCCGACAACGTTGGCCGACTCGGCGTCAGCGTCGACGTGCGCGTCCATCTTCAGCCGCACGACAATCTTGCTGCCGCGGTCGGCCATGCGCTGCAGCCGGTCAGCGTCTTCCGACGAGATCGCGGCGGCGGGAATCTTCCGCGTATCGTTCGCGTACTGCAGCGCGCCGGTATGCGGCGTGCGCAGACCGGCCGGACCGACCGCGCGCAGCAGCATGGCCACCGCGCCGTGGCGCGCCGCGCGCGAGGGCCCGGTGGACCGGAAGCGCACCGTCTCGCCGTAGTTCGTGAACGGCGCATTGAAGAGGACGATGCGCCCGCGCGCCGTCGCCGCCTTGGCATCCAGTTCCTCGAAGGTGCGGACGACCAGCACCTCCGCCTGGACGCCCTCGCCGGTGGTGCCGACGCTGTCGCCCAGCCCGAGCATCGCGATCGCGTGGCGAGCCGGCTCGACAATCTCGGCGCTCTCGCTGCCGCGCACCCATTTGGGGACCATCACGCGCTCCGTGTGCACGTTCTCGAGGCCGTCCCTGTTCATCTCGGCGACCGCCCACTGAATCGCGCGATCGAGCGCGGGCGTGCCGCTGAGACGGTTGCCGATCGTGTCGGTCAGCACGGCCAGCCGGTCCCACGCGAACGTGCTGCTGACGGCCTCGCCGATCAGCCGGGCGGCCGGGTCGCGATAGGCCTCGAGCCATGCCGGGTGGCTGGCGGGCGCGGCGTGGGATGTCCGGGCGCCCAGAGTGGCCGTGGCGATGACGAACAAGGGGAGCGCGAGCGTGAATCCAACGCGACGAAGCATGCGGGCAACCTCCTGGTCCGGCTGAAGCCGGACGCCACGAATCGTCAGAGTGTGTTGCTGTCAGTAGGCGTAGGCCGGGTCCTTTCGGACCCGGCGGTTACAGTGTGTTGCTGACGCGAGTCGCTGCAGCGACTTTCTCCGGCTCCGGCGTGAAGTCTTCGCCGGGGTTGATGAAGCGGTCCTTCTCGAATCGGTACTGCTTGTCGTGCAGTTGACGGTACCGGCCGTCGAGCGCGATCAGTTCCTCGTGCGTCCCCTTTTCGACGATCTCGCCGTGCTCGAGCACCATGATCTGGTCGGCGCTGCGGATCGTCGACAGCCGGTGCGCGATGACGAAGGTCGTGCGCCCCGCGCGCAGCGCCTTCAGGCCGTCCTGGATCATTGCCTCGCTCTCGCTGTCGAGGCTCGACGTGGCTTCGTCGAGGATCAGGATCTTCGGATCCGCGAGAATCGCGCGCGCGATCGCGACGCGCTGCCGCTGGCCGCCCGACAGCCGCACGCCCCGTTCGCCGACGATCGTGTCGTACTTCTGTTCAAATCCCTCGATGAACTCGTCGCAGTGGGCAATCCGGCTGACGGCCTTGATCTCGTCTCGCGACGCGTGCGGCCTGGCGTACGCGATGTTTGCCGCGATGGTCCCGTCGAACAGGAAATTGTCCTGCAGCACCACGCCGAGGTGCTCGCGGTAGTGGCGCAGCTTGATCGTCGTCAGGTCGTGGCCGTCCACGACGACGCGCCCCGACAACGGCCGGTTGAAGGTCATGACCAGGCTGATCAACGTGCTCTTGCCCGAGCCGCTCGACCCGACCAGCGCGGTTGTCGATCCGGCCGGTGCCTTGAACGTCACGTGCTTCAGCACCGGGACGCCCGGGTTGTACTCGAACGTGACGTCCTCGAACGCGATCTCGCCGCGGACGTCCGGCAGCGGGGCGCGATCCGCGTCTTCCTGATCTTCGGTCGCCATGCGCCGAATCTCACGAATCCGGTCGAGGCCCGCGAACGCCTCGCTCAACTGCGTCCCGATCGACGCCAGCTGCACCACCGGTATCGTGATCATCGCCGTGAACGCGAAGTACTGGAAGAAGTCGCCGATCGTCATCTGCCCCGCGCGAATCGCCGATCCGCCGATGAGCATCATGGCGATGCCGATGGCGGCGATGACGAGCGACGAGAATGCGCTGATCGACGAGACGCCCGTCAGCGACTGCGCGACGTTGCGGAGCAGGCGGTGCGCGCCGTGCGCGAACACGATCTCTTCGCGTTTCTCGGCCGTGTACGCCTTGACGATGCGGACGCCGCCGAGCGATTCGGCGAGCCGCCCGGTGACCTCGGCGTTGATCTGGCCGCGCTCGCGGAACAGCGGCCGCAGCCGCTTGAACGCCGTCGCCATGCCGCCGCCGAACAGAATCAGGATCAGGAGCGTGACGACGGTGAGCTTCCAGTTCAGGTAGATGAGGAAGCCGAGCGCGATGGACGCGGTGAGAATCGACCCGGTGAGCTGGACGAGGCCCGTGCCCACGAGGTTCCGGATGCCTTCGGCGTCGGTCATGATGCGCGAGATGAGGACACCGCTCTTGGTGGAATCGAAATAGCGGATCGGCAGGCGCATCACGTGCGCCTCCACATCCTTGCGCATGTCGGTGATCGCGCGCTGCGCCGCGACGCCGAG
>Ga0315281_10002853_pt1 | contig 25524 bp, 15 predicted proteins | sample YL17G07_0_MG_FD_204540 | JGI IMG/M metagenome (GOLD analysis project Ga0315281, IMG submission 204540) | Sediment microbial communities from Yellowstone Lake, YNP, Wyoming, USA - YL17G07_0 | ecosystem: Environmental > Aquatic > Freshwater > Lake > Sediment | place: USA: Wyoming | collected... | reverse complement strand
GGCTACTACTCCGCCGGTCACGGTGTAGACCGCGTACCCGAAGGGAGGGACTCGGACCGGGAACGCGGCGACGACGTAGTCGTAGTACCACCATTCGTTCCCGGTGCGGGCCTTCTGGACCGGGACCGTCTTGCCGTCCGGTCCCGTCACGGAGAACTCCATGTCTCCCGGATTGGGGTTGAACCAGAGCACGGCCTCGGCCATCTCCTCGCGGTCCTCGGCCGTGTGGTTCCAGATCACGAACGGGCGCACGAGCCCGTCGCTGGCAAGATCGGTCGTGGTCAGCCGGCCGTCGTGGACCCACCAGCCGGGAGCGAACCCGCGTCCGTGGATGCCTGACCCCGGCGGAACGGTCGAGTCGGTCGCCGCATCCGCGACGGGGCTGGCTCCAGCGGTTCGCGCGACCGGGGTCTCCGTCAAATCCGAGAGCGCCCGCAGGGAAAGCGTCTCCGTCATCGTCGTCGTCGCGATGGTCTCCTGGTACATGCCGTGGGCGCGGGTCCGGGTGTCGTGGACCCCGGAGCCGGGCAGGATGTCGTGGAAGTGGGAGAAGAGCGTGTCCCGCCACGCCTTCGTCATCGCGTCTCCCGGATACGCCCGACGGGCCGCACGCCACGCGAACAACGCCGCGAGCTCGGCGTCGAAGAGCCGGTTCTCGGCGATCCGGTTGGCCTTCTTGATCAGGGACTCGGAGGTGTAACAGCCCGAGAACTCGGTGTTGAGCTCCCCCTCGAAGAGGGGGAGCCGCGCCCCATGCGTGGCCAGCGCCCGGAAGAACGCGCGCGCGGTGGAGAAGATGACCTTCGGGAAGACCGGCCAGGTGCCGTAGTCGATCCCGCGCTCGATGTCCCGGCGCGTCGGGCCGCCACCGTGGTCGCCGACCCCGTAGACGAAGAGCATGTCGCGCGCGCCCGTCTCCTCCAGGAACTCGCAGGAGAATCTTCCCAATGCGGGCGTGATGACGCCGTTGTACCCGCGCTTGCTGTCGTTGTAGGTCAGGACCTTCGACCCGTCGGGGCCGCGCCACCAGAAGGCGTTGGGTCGCGGCGCGCCCAGAAACCCGGGCCGGTGCAGGTAGAGATATTTCACTCCGCCCCGGGCGAGGTAGACGGGGACGGTGGCGGCGTGGCCGAAGGTGTCCGGCGACCAGTCGACATCGAGGTCATCGGGCTCGATCCCGAGGAGGTCGTGCAGGTACCGCTTCGTGTAGAGGATATGCCGGCACAGGCTCTCGCCGCCGGTCATGTTCTTGTCGCACTCGACCCAGTGGCTCGCCGTGACCTCCCAGCGCCCGGCGCGGATGAGCTTCTTGACCCGCGCCAGGAGCGCGGGGTCGTGCTCCTCCATGATCCGGTAGATGCTCGCCTGGCTCTGCGAGAGCTTGAACGGCGGGTAGTCGTCCATGAGCATGGCCGCCGTCGTGAGCGTATCCGAGGTGGCCGCGACCGTCTCGGGCCACGACCACATCCAGTTCATGTCGATGTGCGCGTGCCCGATGAGGTGGACCGTGAGCTTCTTCGCGGCGGCGCCGGCCGGAGAGAGGATCTTCTCTGCCTCGCGGACGGCCTTCCGGAGGTCGTCGAGACTCCCGGAAGCGAGCGGCTTGGCTGTCGCCGCCTCGGCTTTCGCGATCAGGGCCTTCCAGGCGTTCGCCTGTCCGGGGTTGAGGGAGCAGAGCTTACGGGCGACTTCGAGCTCGGCCGCGATGCGGTCGGCTTCATACTGGAACCAGGTCGATTGGGGTGCCATGGTGCCTTCGATCCTACACCGTTAGAATGGCTCCGTGGCGGAGCGGACGGAAGTCGTCATCATCGGGGCCGGCGTGATCGGGACCTGCGCGGCGTGGGCGCTGGCGGACCGGGGCGTGCGCGTGATCGTGCTGGAGCAGGACATCGTGGCGTCGGGGGCGTCGCACGCGAACGCCGGGATCCTGGCGCCGTCGCACAGCGTGCCGCTGGCCGCGCCCGGGGTTCTCGGGCAGGGCCTGAAGTGGCTCCTCGACTCGTCCAGTCCCTTCTACATCGCGCCCCGCATCGACACCGATCTGCTCAAGTGGCTCTGGCGGTTCCGCGGCGCGTGCAACGAGAAGGCCGTTCGCCGCGCGATCCCGCTCCTGCGCGACATGCACCGCGAGAGCGCGTCCATGTACGAGCGGCTGGCCGGACCCGGGGGAGTCGTATGCGGGTTCGAGCGCAAGGGCGTCCTGCACGTCTTCCGGTCGAAGAAGGGCCACGAGGCGGGGCTGCGGGAGGCCAAGCTGATCCGCGAGTACGGGCTCACCTCCGGACTCGAGGGCGGGCCGGGAGCCGAGAACTGGGTGCGATTGCTCAAGCCCGGCATCGTGGGCGCAATCCACCTGCCCGAGGACGGCCACCTCGATCCCGGGGAGTTCGTGCGCGGGCTGGCCAAGATGGCGGAGGCCAGGGGCGCGAGCTTCCGGACCACGACGACGGCGGTGGCGTTCAAGATGTCGGGAAGGAAGATCACGGCGGTCGGGACCACGGCGGGCGAGTTCGAGGCCGACGAAGTCGTGCTGGCGACGGGGGCCTGGTCGCCCGGGCTTGGCGCAAGCGCCGGGCTCGACCTTCCCGTCCAGCCGGGGAAGGGCTACAGCCTGACCGTCCGCGCCCCCGGGCCGCCGCCGCCCTTGCCGGTCATGCTCATGGAGGCGCGGGTGGCCGTGACCCCGATGGGCGAGCTCGTGCGGCTGAGCGGGACGCTCGAGATGGCGGGCATGGACTTCGGCATCACGCGGCCGCGGGTGGAGGCCATCTGCGCGGCCGCGATCGAATACCTCGAGGGCGTCGAGGGGATGCAGGTCATCGAGCTGTGGCGCGGGATGCGGCCGCTTTCCCCCGACGGCCTGCCGTTCCTCGGCCGCCCCGCCAACCTCGACAACCTCATCATCGCGACCGGGCACTCGACGATCGGGATGTCGCTGGGGCCGGTGACGGGCCGGATCGTGGCCGAGCTCGCGTGCCGGGAGAAGCCCTCCTGCGATCTGGCGCTGCTCCGTCCGGACCGGTTCAGCTAGCTCGTCGGCTCCGGATCGGGTCTCGTCGAACCGCTCGGCGACCTGTGCCAACCCCGCCTCGCTGCCGTCGCCCTGACGTGCGAGGGTCTCCTCGATAGCTCGCGTCCGCTGAAGAACGCCGGCTCCGGTGTGCACGCGTCGACTTCGCCGCCGCTTTACACCTCCGCCGGCCAGCGGACGCGGCTATCTCGGACCGGGCTCCGAGCTTCGCCTCGACCCGATCCGTCGCCGACCCGAGGGCGGGTGGCAGGGGACGGACTCATCAGAGCGAGCCGCACAGGCGGCGATGGCAGGTATCCATCCGGCACTCCGGCCGCGCCTGAGCTTGTTCCCGCAAGCCAGGTGCCAGCCAGCGTCACGATCTGCCTGCAGCGTGCTCTGGGTGCGAGCCGCAGTAGGCGAGCGGGTGATGAGTACGTCCCCTGACAGGACCCGTTCCGCGAAGGGATGTCGGCTCGACGGTCGGGAAGCGCTATCTCTCTACTACGGCGACGTCCTCCGGGGCGAGGTCGAGGTCCAGCTTTCCGGCTTTCCAGGCGAGGGCGGTGCCCGTCACCAGGTCGCGGGTCGGCCGGTCAACGGGCTCGTCGAGGATCACGGTTGCGTGCTTGCGGCCGGTCGAGTCGTTGAACACGGTCAGGTACTTCCGGCCGAAGCTCTCGACCCGGATCTCGGGATCGTTCGACCGTCCCCTAGTCAGGGGGTCCCAGCCCGCCTCGGCCACGAGCTTGCAGAGCGGGACGAACTTCTTGAACAGCGGCCGGTCGCGGTTATAGAGCGCGGGCTGGCTGAAGTAGGTGGAGTCGGCCGCGTTGTGGCTGAAGAACCCGGGGAACATGCCGTATGCCAGGCACCGCTTCATGTACTTGGCGACCAGCTCGTGCGGGAACCGGGTGAAGTCCGTGTTCATGAGGAAGCAGTAGGGCTTGGGGCCGCACAGGGCCCGCCGGTGCAGGAGCTCGGCGTCCGGCATCGGCTGCCATGCCCCGTCCCCGTTCCAGTCGGTCTCGGTTCCCATGACGTCCAGCCACGGCGCGAGCCAGCAGACCTGGCCGGGCGTCCCGTTGGCCATCGAGAACCGGCCCAGCGCGTGCACGTCGTCCGCTATCTGCTTCACGTATTCCCACGCGATGAGCCAGCGGTAGACGGCGGGACGGCGGGACTCGCGGGCGAAGGTGAGCGTAGTGCGCGCGGTCGCGAAGTGGTCCCGGCGGTAGTCGAGCTCGTCGGTGACGTACCCCTCGCTCGAGTCGACGTATTCGCCGTCGAGGTCGCCCTTGCGCCCGGGCCCGTACAGTTCGTCGCGGAGCCGGTCGTTCCACTTGTTCCCGAAGTCCGTGACCTCGCCGTGTACGCCCGGGGACGAGTTCATGCTCCAGACGGCGCCGTCGGTCCAGGGAGTGTCCAGGAGCTTGGCGGCGAAACTCCCGCGGTCGTCGTGGTAGCCGCTCGCCAGGAGGGCGCGGGCGCTCGGGTCCCCGGCGGCGGCCAGCCGCCGCGCCTCCGCGGTCGCGGCCTCGATCGTGCGCGGCATCCCCTTCGGCATGGCCATCCACCAGGTCATCGGCTCCGTGTACCGGAAGGTCAGGATCCCGTGGGCGTCGTCCCAGGGCGCCTCGTCGTTCCCCTCCTTGAACCTGAACCCGAAGTCCTGCCAGCCCTCGACCTCGCTGATCTTGTTGAACGGCATCCAGAGGCCCTGGCTAGGTATCCGGCACCGGAAGTACTCCGGGAATGCGGAATAGAGCCCGGCGAGGGCGGCCCGGAACCCCCCCGCCGGGTCGAAATCCATCGTGCAGAACCGGAACTCGGCCGACCGCTTCCCGGTGGCGAGCCCGAGGTCGTAGGCGATGTAGAGCTCGCCGGTGCCGGCGCTGAATCCGACCCGGAACACGGCCGGGAATCCCATGTCGAGGGCGATGGCGTGCCCCGCGCCGGGGCCGGCGACGGCGGCCAGCGGGAACCGGGAGAGCGCGCCGGTGGCGCCCGCACGCGTGTGCACGGTGTCCGCGTACTCGGCGGGCGCCACGGCGGGCGTTTCCCCGCGGGAGTTGTCCAGCCACCGCACCGGGCCCGGCGGCCCGGGAACCGTGTAGACGAGCGTCACCGCCCGGTCCTTGCCCGTCGTGTCCTCGACCCGGCCGCGGAACCAGGTGATGCTTCCCGCCCGCGTGCGCTTCACCTCGAGGTTGAGCCCGAGCGCTCGGTTCCGGTCGAATCCGGTGAAGTCCGACGACGCGGCCACGTCACGGACCGAGAATCCCTCGACGGGCGCTCCGGGCTGGATCACGGGCACCCCGTCGAACCAGCAGGCCTGGCCCGGGAGCCGGACCTCCCCGAGCTGGGGGTCCTTGAACCAGGCCTTCCCCGAGTGGCGGCGCAAGAGAAGATGGAAGTTCACGCGGTCAACGGGCTTGGATGGCACGAACTCGACATCGCCGCGTTCCCAGCCGTGCGTCCCGGTGCGGAACGGCGCGGTCAGGCCCCACTCGTGGCCGCCGTCCCGGTAGAAGAGGTCGAGGTAGAGAGAGTAGTCGCCGTCGGGACTGCCGCCGACGCCCTCGGCCCTGCTCCAGGCGCGCGCCACGATCGGCCGGGGCTCGGTCTGGTTCAGCCGCACTTCCTGCCAGGTGCCGCGGACGGCCTTGGCATCCGCCCCGTTGTCGCACGCGGCCACGCCTTCCCGCCACGGGCATTCCGCTTCCCACGCCTTCCACGCGCCCGGATCGAGCAGGTTCTTCCCCCCGGCCTCAATCGTCAGTACCTTCTTCATGGCTGTCTCCTTGGTTGCGAACCCGATTCCGGCGAGAAGGACGAACGGGACGGCCGCAATGAACGGGGCAATGAACGGGGTCAAATGACCCCCAAGAAAGCGGTGGCGTTCTCCTTGAGGTATCTTGCGACGTCGGCGGCGATGGCCGGTTCGGTCAGCGGCCAGCCGGTGCGGGAGAGCGCCAGATACTTGTCCGCCAGCACCTTCCCGATTACGGCCCGGCTGTGGTCCCACTTGTAGACCAACTGCTCGAGGACGCGGGCGTCCGAGTGCTGGGGGATGAAGCTTCCCCCGAGCAGTTCGACCCGCATCGCCGTTGTTTCTTCGACAATGGACGGAATGTTCAGGAACCACCAGCAGCCGAAGACCATGAGGTTCGGGAACTTGCGCGCGGCCACGGCCAGCTCGTGCTGGTTTTCGCGCGAGAGCATGGTGACCAGGAACCGGTTGCGCGGGAAGCTCCGGCACAGGTTCGTGACGGCGCGGACGTCCGCGCGGCCGGGCATGTCGCCCGCGCCCCGGAGCTCGGGGTTGACGCCCCGCTCGGAGCCGATCATGGCCGCGAACGCGAGCCCGCGCTCGGCGCAGACGGGCAGGATCGCCTCCTTGAGGATCGTTTCCCCGGCCGAGCCGGCGGGATCGTCCCACCGCACGGGATACCGGAACCGGGGGGGCAGGCTGGCCGCGATGTACGCCGCCCCGAGCCGGTCCAGCCACTCGGCCAGGAACCGCCTCGCCTCGTGGATCGTGCCCTTCTCGGGCCGCTCATTCACCCGGTAGCCCCACGCCGCCATCCGCTTCGCGGCGTCCGGCCACGCCACGATCATGGGGTCGAGCCGGAGGACCGCACGAAAGCGTGAATCCTTGCGGACGGAGCCGTTCAACCAGCGCGCGCGCTCGTTCTCGTCGAACGGGTCGTTCGTCATCGTCACCGACTCGACATTCGCGAGCTTGAACACCTCGTCGATGTGCCGGTCCGGGTTCCGGGAGGCGAAAAAGCTGCGGTATCGGTCCAGCGACCGCTCTGCGGGGTCCAGGCCGAACCGGGCCAGCGTGGTGAGGACCCCGCGGCAGGCCTCCGAGATCGGAGAGCGCTCGATGAAGAGCTTCTCCCAGATGAGGTCGGCCTGCGCGCCCTTCGGCATGTCCCAGAACGCGCCGGGGGAAGGCCTGCCCGCCGGCACCACGCGCAGGAGTTCGGCTACGAGGTAGTGGTACGTGAGCATCTCGTCGATGCCGAAGAGCATGAGCCCGGCGGGATCGGGCTTGACGCCCCGGCAGGCGACCGGGGTCCCGAAAGAGGGCGGGTAGAGGTGGGTGTGGAGGTCGAAGACGGGCTGAGCGGCGAGCGCCCGGTCCACGGCGGGGGGAATCCCGGCGGAGGTGAGCGGGCGCGCGGGCTTCCGGGACGGCTTCTTCACCATGGCTGGCGCTATTCTACCGCCGCGTTGGCACTGGAGTAAGATGGTGGCGTTCAACGCACAACCAAGAACCAAGAGGAGGCCGTCATGAAGCCTGTGAGACTCGGAGTTGCCGGGGCGGGGAGCATCGCCCTGCGGTCGCCCCTGCCGCACCTGTCGATGGGGGATCTCAAGGACCAGGTCGTCCTCGGCGCCGTCTGCGACCCCGTGCCGGGACGGGCGAAGGCCGCGGCGGAGAAGTTCGGGGTGCCCGAGAGCTTCGAGAGCTACGAGGAGATGATGAAGAAGGCGGACATCGACGCCGTGACCATCTGCTCGCCCATCGGCGTGCACTACGCGCAGGGCATGCTGGCCGTCAAGGCCGGGAAGCACGTGCACTTCAACAAGACGATGACGACAACCAAGATCGAAGCGGACCGCCTCATCGCCGAGGCGAAGAGGCGCAAGGTCCGGCTCGTCGCGTCCCCGGGCCAGATGCTCCGGCCCCAGAACCTGCGCGTTCGCAAGCTCATCCAGGAAGGGGTCATCGGAAAGGTGGCATGGGCCGCGATCGGCGCCGCCTTCGGCAAGTACCACGAGGAGGAGGGCGTCCGGCAGGGCAACGACGTGCTTTCGAACGTGGACCCGTCATGGTACTTCCGGAAGCCCGGCGGCGGCCCCCTTTACGACATGACCGTGTACGGACTGCACTCGCTCACGGGCGTGCTCGGTCCCGCGAAGCGCGTGACCGCGATCTCGGGGACCCTCCTCAAGGAGCGCGAGTTCAAGGGCCGCAAGGTGAAGTGCTCAATCGACGACAACACCTTCATGGTCCTCGACTTCGGGGGCGGCACGGCCGGGTTCGTGTACGGCGCGGCCGAGGGCTGGCTGGTCCCCAGCCTCGACTTCCCGACCTACTACGGCACGAAGGGTTCGATCGAGCAGACGAAGCTCAACGGTCATCAGATCGAGTACCCGGGCTGGGAGCAGGACAAGTCGGCCGGCATCACTCTCCTGCCGCACGTGACCGGCAAGCACGTGGGACTTGACGAACAGCACGTGTACGAGGACACGATGCAACTCGTGCAGTGGATCCGGGAGGGCATCCCGTCGCCGGCGTCCGCCGAGCACGCGCGGCACGTGATCGAGATCTTCGACATGGCGTACAAGTCGGCGAAGGCGGGGAAGGTCCAGGTCCTGACCACGACATTCACGCCGCCGCCGGGCGCGTGAGCCCGCGCGGATGCGGACGCATCCGTCGGAGTTTCGGCGGACGCCGAAACTCCGGGCCGGGATGAAGGGCCGGACCGCCGGGCCGGTCCGGCTCGGCATAGTCGGGACCGGGAGCATGGGGAGCTGGCACGCCCGGTCGGTGCTGGACGGGCGTGCCGGGCGCGTCACGCTGGCGGCGGTCTGCGACATCGCGCCAAAGGCCATGGAGCCGTTCGGGGGCGTGGCGAAGTTCGACGACAGCCGGAAGCTCGTCCGGTCCGGGACCGTGGACGCGATCCTGATCGCGACCCCGCATTTCGCCCACACGCCGGTGGCCATCGACGCACTCGCGCACGGGGTTCATGTGCTGACCGAGAAGCCGATGGCGGTCCACAAGGCGGACGCGCAGAGCATGCTCCGGGCGCACGCGAAGAACCGCCGGACCGTGTTCGCGGTCATGCTCCAGGAGCGGACGTCGTCCGTGTTCCGCAAGGTGCGGGCGCTCGTCCGGGCCGGGGAACTCGGGCCCCTGCGCCGGATCCAGTGGACGGTGACGGACTGGTTCCGGTCGGACGCCTACTATGCCAGCGGCGGGTGGCGGGCGACGTGGAAGGGCGAGGGCGGGGGCCTGCTCGTGAACCAGTGCGTGCACAACCTCGACATGTGGCAGTGGCTCTTCGGGATGCCGAAGACCGTCCGGGGCTGGTGCGGACTGGGCAAGTACCACCCCATCGAGGTCGAGGACGAGGCCACGGCGTTCTTCGAGTATCCGGGCGGGCTGACCGGGCTCTTCGTGGCTTCGACGGGGGAGGCGCCCGGGGTCAACCGGCTCGAGGTCGCGGGCGACCGCGGGCGTCTAGCCGTGGAGAAGGGGACGATCACGTTCGTGCGCAACGAGGTCTCGGCGGAGGCGTTCTGCCGGAGCTCCACGTCGTGCTACGCGGTCCCGGACTCCTGGGAGGTGAGCATCCCCGCGGGCCGGCAGGGGGCGGACCACGCGAAGGTGATCGCGAACTTCGCGGACGCCATCCTCGACGGCAGGCCCCTCGTCGCCCCGGCGGCGGAGGGCCTGAACCAGGTCGAGCTCTCGAACTCGATCCTGCTCTCGTCGCTCGCGGGCAGAGCGATCGAGCTGCCCATGGACGCGGCGGCCTATGACCGCACGCTCAAGGGATTGATGAAGAAATCGAAGCGGCATGTCGGCGTGAGAGTCCGGGTGAAGAGCGAGGTTCCCGGGTATATCCGGCCGTCGTAGACGACGGCCGCAGGGAGGAAAACATGGCCAAAGAGGTCAGGATCGGCGTCGTCGGGGTCGGCGGCATGGGCGGGTTCCACGCGGACTACCTCCTCAAGGGGACGGTGAGCCGCTCTCGGCTGGTCGCGGTCTGCGACGTGGTCGGAAAGCAGATGGACCGGTTCGAGGGGGTGAAAAAGTTCGGCGACCACGGGAAGCTCCTGGCGTCGGGAGAGGTGGACGCGGTCATCATCGCGACGCCGCACTACGACCACACCACCGTCGCGGTCGCGGCCTTCGGAAAGGGGGTCCATGTCCTCACCGAGAAGCCGCTGGCGGTCCACAAGAACGACGGCCTGAGGATGGCGAAGGCGCACAAGGCGTCGAAGACCGTCTTCGGGATCATGCACCAGATGCGGACGAGCGCGGTCTGGAGGAAGGTCAAGCAGCTGCTGGAGAACGGCGAGCTGGGCGAGATCCGGCGGGTGAACTGGCTCGTTACCGACTGGTTCCGGTCGCAGGCCTACTACGACAGCGGGGGGTGGAGGGCGACCTGGAGGGGCGAGGGCGGCGGCGTGCTCATGAACCAGTGCCCGCACAACCTCGACCTGCTCTCTTGGTGGTTCGGGCTCCCGAAGCGGGTCGTGGCCCACTGCCGGTTCGGCCGGTACCACGACATCGAAGTCGAGGACGACGTGACGGCCTACCTCGAGTACCCGAACGGGGCGACCGGGGTCTTCATCACGACGACGGGGGAGGCGCCGGGGACCAACCGGCTCGAGGTGGACGGCGACCGGGGCAAGCTCGTGGTCGAGCACGGCGAGATCGGCTTCGTCCGGACCGAGGTGAGCGTGGCCGGGTTCCTGAAGACCTCGAAGGAGAGCTTCGCGAACCCGCCGACCTGGACGGCCGGGATCCCGACGGGCGGCGACGGGGGCGGGCATCACGTGGTCACGCAGGGGTTCGTGGACGCGATCCTGGACAGGAAGCCCCCGATCGTGCGCGGCGAGGAGGGGCTGGGCGCGGTCGAGCTCGCTAACTCCATGATCTACTCCTCGCTGACGGGGAAGCCCGTGGACCTGCCGCTGGACGGGGACGCCTACGAGGCGAAGCTCAAGGAGCTCGCCGCGAAGTCCCGGTACAAGAAGCCCGGCGGGGACTCCGGCCCCAAGGACATGAACGCCTCGTTTAGATAGGGGGCTGCTTCAGTCCGAAACCCCCGCGGGCCGCGTCTACGATGACGTGCCGGCCGCCGATCGCGTCCTGCGAGATCTCCCAGAAGAAGATCCCGCGCAGGCCCGCGTCCTTCGCCAGCTTGCCCTTGAGCCGGGCCGAGGCCTCGTCCTCGTAGGAGATGAGCTCGCGGACGCCGTCCTTGCGCAGGTACGGGACGCCGGCCTCGGCGTCCCAGACCCGCTGCCAGCCGCGTTTCAGGAGAGGGAGCACGGTCTTCGCATAGTGCACGTACTCGCGCTTCGACCGGCCGTCCACCTTCGTGTACCAGGCCGCCGTCATGAAGCTCCGGCCGTACGACGGGATGCCCAGCAGGAGCTTCTCGGCCGGGAACTCCTTCACGAACCGCCAGTAGCCGATCGACGCCGCGCAGTTGTTCAATCCTCCACATGGGTCGGACCGGACCTCGCCCAGCGGCGAGTTGTGGCCGGCGTGGCCGCTCCACGGCCCATGGAAGTCGTAGGTCATGAGGTTGAGGAAGTCGAAGAGCGGGAGAAGCTCGCGGTGGTTGAACCACCGGTTCATCCCGCCGATGGCGTTCACGGCCATCGTCAGCACGGCCTTGGGGCAAGCCGTCCGGTAGCGGCGGACGAGCCGGACGAGGTTGTCCGCGTCCTCGGCGTTGTCCGGGAACTCCCAGTCGCAGTCGATTCCGTCGTACCGGGCCTCCTTGACGAGGCGCATCGTCTCGCCGATGAACCGGTCCGCCTTCGCGCGATCGCGCATGATCCCGGCGAAGTGGGCGCTGGCCGACCCGCCGCCGCCGAGCGACAGCAGGACCTTGACCCCGTGCCGGTGGGCGCGGGAGGTCACCGCCCGGCTGGCGAGGAGGGGGCTCCGCGCGATGCCTCCGTCCGGCGTCGGCGACGCGAACGCGACCGCGAGGTGGGTGAATGCCCGGTAGTCTATCCCGGCGGGCGCGAGCCCGGACCGCCAGGCCGGGTAGTAGCCGAGGACGTATCCGCGGGGCGCCACGGGGGAGAAGCGCCTACTCGGTCCGGACTTCGATGTTGCCGAAGACCGCGCTGAGCTTGATCTCGAGGACGCCCTCCTTGCCCTTCGCGGACTTGCTCTCCCAGGAGGAGGTGCCGACGGCGGCGGTCCCGCCGTCCGGCAGGCTGACATGTCCGAAGGCCGTGGTCGCCGTGATGCGGATCGAGTGCTTAGGGTCGATCTTGACGATCGCCGACCCGAAGACGACGTTGACGGCGACCGGGCCCTTCGCCTTCTCGGCGGCGGCGCCCGTGAGGTCCACGGACCCCTCCCCGAAGACGACCTCGTAGCTGTTCCGGATCGGGCTCGCGGGGAAGGCGGTCTCGGCGAAGACCACGGTCCGGCCGGTCCGGCAGAACGAGCGGCCGCCGGTCAGGAGGCGCACCCCGACCCAGATCACGATCAGGGCGAAGACGATCCGGAAGAAGGGGATGTGGATGTGGAAGACGGTCGAGAGAATGAGCGAGATGCCCCAGAGGATCAGGATGCCCCCCCAGAACACGCCGCTCGCGAGAAAACCCATGTGTGGCCTCCTTTTGCGCATTGGTCGGGGCCATTATACCTCCTGCCACCCGGGAGGGAACTTCCCGGGGTGGAACTTGATTTTCCTGTACATGCGTCCTAGAATCGTTGGACATGTGTACAAGAATCGTGGGGGGGGATTCCCGTGGGCCGGCACCGCGGTGACGCCGAGGCGAGGCTGATCCGCGCCGCGCTCGCGCTCCTGCCCCGGACGGGGGTTTCGGGGCTCAAGGTCCGGCAGGTGGCCGCCCGGGCGGGGGTTCCGCTGGGGGCTTTCACCTACTACTTCCACAGCCGGCACGAGTTCTGCCGCCGGGTCCTGACCGAGCTCTATGGGGGCCCATTCATCCGGTTCGACGCCGCCGTGGCGGAGCAGGCGGGGGGTTCTCCGGTCCGGCGCCTGCGCCACATGATGGCGGCGATGGCCCGGTTCGCCCGCGAGAACCGGATGCTCGCGCTCACCGTCCTCCGGGACCTCCTCAACGGCGACCCCGACGTGATCGGGTTCATGCGCTGGCACTTCCCCCTGCACATGAAGCAGGTGCACGGACTCGTCACGGACTGCCAGCGGGCGGGGCTGATCCGGCGGATGCCGGCGGCCGCCGCGATGTCGATCATCGGCGCGACCGTGTTCGCGCCATCGATGGAGGCCGCGATCCTCGAGCACGTGGGCGGGATCCGTGCGTTCGCGCCGCTCATGCGCGGCATCCTGCTTACGGATCGCGGGCTCGACGAGCGCGTGGACATGGCCCTGCGCGCGCTCGCGCCGGACCGGCCCAGGACATGAGCCGCGCGGCGCTCGTGCTCGCGTCCCTGGCGGCGATGACGCCGGGGGCCGGGTCGGGCTACTCGCTCGCGGATTACCTGCGCGACGCTGAGGCGGGCAACCCGTCCCTCGCGGCCTCGCGGGAGAATCAGTCGTCGTTCGGAGCCAAGGCGGGCGAGATGGACCTCATTTACACGCCGTTCCTGTCCGGGTCGCTGAACTGGGTCGACGACCGCAAGGAGCCGTCCACCTCGTTCTCCCCGGAGCGCACGCTCGCGACCCAGTGGAATGTCGGGCTGGGCCAGCGCCTGCGGACCGGGACCACGATCGCCCTGGGCTACGGGATGAACTACACGAAGCTGTATTCCCAGCCCGCCCAGCCCCTGCCGGCGTCGATGGCCGCGTTCGCGCCGCTGTTCGACGCGATGGCGACCGCGTTCCTGCCCCTTCCCTCCTACGACGCCCGGGCGAGCCTCACGATCAGCCAGTCGATCTGGAAGGAGCTCGTGCTCGGGGCGACCGAGGTCACGAACGGGAAGATCAAGGCGCAGGCGAGCGCGGGGACGCTGGGGGAGCGGTACCGGGCGGCAGCCGTGCGGTTCCAGGCCGAGGAGGTCTACTGGCGGCTCGGGCTCGTGCGCCGCGTGGTCGCGGCGAAGAAGGAGTCGCTCGAGCGGACGCGGAAGATGGAGGCCTGGGCGGCTCGCCGGGTGGAGATGAACCTGGGCGACCGGTCGGATCTCCTCCAGGCCCGGGCGGGCGTGAAGTTCCGCGAGGTGGACCTCCGCGGCGCGGAGCAGGATGCGGCGGCCGCCGCGCGGGCGTTCAACTCCCTGCGTGGGCGCGACGGCGACGAGGTCCCGGAGCAGACCGACGAGATCGCGGCCGCGGTCAAGGCGATGCCCGCGGCGGCGGCGGCGCCGGCGCCGGCGGGGGACCGGCTGGACGTCCAGGCCACCGCCGAGATGGTCAGGGCGGCCCGGCTGGGCCTGGTAGAGGCGAAGTCCAGGACCGCGCCGGACTTCTCCGTCTTCGGCACCGCCGCGTTCAACGGCCACGACCCCACGCTCTCGGGGTCGGTCTCCGAGGGCTTCACCGTTGACTACCCGACCTGGGTGATCGGGGGGGTCTTCACGGTTCCGCTCGGCTTCCCGCGGATCGCGAAGGTCCGCAAGGGCTACGAGGCCGATATCCGGAGCGCCGAGGACGCGCTGGCGCGGGCCAAGCTCGATGCCGCGCGCGACTGGCGGGAGCTCGCCGGCAAGTGGACCGACGCGACCGAGCGGCTCGCGCTTGCGGCCGAGCTCGAGGGGCTCCAGCAGGAGAAGGCCGCGCGGGAGCAGGAGCGGTACGCGACCGGGAGGACGACCATGTACCAGGTGCTCGCGTTCGAGGACGACTTCAGCAACGCGCAACTGCTGACCATGCGCGTCGGGTACGAACGGCTCGTGCTGGCCGCCCAGGCGCGGCTCTACGGGGCGCCATGAATCTAGCCTCGCTGGCCGTACGCCGCCCGACCCTGGTCATGGCCGTCTTCACGGTCATGATCGTGGTCGGCGCCTTCAGCTACACGCGTCTGTCGGTCGACCTGTTCCCGAACGTGGACTTCCCCATACTCCAGATCATGACCGTGTACAAGGGCGCCGGGCCGGAGGAGATCGAGCAGCAGGTCACGAAGCCCATCGAGGACGCGCTCAGCGGGCTCGCGGGGATCAAGCACATCATCTCGACGAGCCAGGACGGGGCCTCCATCGTCATGGTCGAGTTCCAGCTTGGCACCGACATCAAAGACCTCCAAAACCAGGCGTGGGCCCGGGTTTCCCTGGCCAGATACAGCATGCCCGACGCGGTCGAGCAGTCCGTGATCCACCGCGAAGATCCCTCGGCCATGCCGATCGCGATCATCGCCGTCCGGGGCACGCTCCCGCCCGCCGACATGTACGACCTGGCCAACGAGGAGCTCAAGCCCCAGTTCGAGCAGGTGCACGGCATCGGAAGCGTCATGGCCTTTGGCGGCTCGCGTCGCGAGATCCAGGTCCTGCTCGACCGGGAGAAGCTCAAGAAGCACGAGATTGCGCTCACGACCGTGGCCGGGAAGATCGCGGCCAGCAGCTCGAACGTCCCCGTCGGGAAGGTATCCGAGGCGAGGACGGACACGACCTTCCGCACGATCGGCGAGTACCGGTCGCTCGACCGGCTCCGCAAGCTGGCCGCGAACTTCTACGCGTCGGATGTGTCCGTCCCGGTCAGCGATCTCGGCGAGGTGGTCGAGACGACCGAGGACGCCAAGACCGCCGTGTTCGTGGACGGCAAGCCCGCGCTCTTCCTCGCGGTGTTCAAGCAATCCGGCGGGAACACGGTGTCCGCCATGGACGGGGTAGTGAAGAAGATCGCGGAGCTCAACAAGAGCATCGCGGACCGCCCCGGGAAGCTCAAGTGCCTCCTCGTCATGGACAACGCGAAGTTCATCCGGATGAACGTGAACGATGTCCGCGACAACATCCTCCTCGGGATCATCCTTACGATCATCGTCGTCTACCTCTTCCTCGGGAACGCGCGGTCCACCTTCATAACCGTCATCTCCCTTCCCGACTCCCTGATCGGGGCGTTCATCCTTATGTACTTCATGGGGCTGACGATCAACATGGTCACGCTTCTCGCGCTCTCGCTCGCGGTCGGGCTCCTCGTGGACGACGCGATCGTGGTCCGGGAGAATATCTGGCGCCACCTCGGCGAGGGCCAGCCGCCGATGGAGGCGGCCATCTCGGGCACCCGCGAGGTGACGATGGCGGTCGTCGCGACCACGCTCACGATCATCGCGGTCTTCCTGCCCATCGCCTTCCTTGGCGGGATCATGGGCATGTTCTTCAAGTCGCTGGGCTACGTCGTCGTCTTTGCCATGATGGTGTCGCTTTTCGACGCCATGACGATGGCGCCGCTCCTCTCGGCCTACATGGCGGGCAAGCGGAAGGAGGGAGCCTCGAACGGGGAGGAGGCGGGCTGGTGCCGGCGGTGGTTCCTCAACGTCTGCGCCCCGTTCACGGCGACGGCGCGGGCGTTCGAGATCTTCCAGCGGTGGATGGTATCGACCTACGAGCGCGTGATCCGGCTGGCGCTCCGGCACCGCGTGACGGTCCTCGTCAGCGTTGTCCTCCTTATCGTGGTCAGCGGCGTGGTCGCGTGGTTCGGCATCAAGAAGACCTTCATGCCCAGCCAGGACGTCGGTTTCTTCCTGGTGACGCTCGAGGCGCCGGCCGGGACCTCGCTCGCGGCGATGCGGTCCGATGTGCTGAAGGTGGACGCGATAATCCGGAAGTACAAGGAGAACATGCATGTCTCCGGCCTGATCGGCGACCCGGCGGGCGACACGCCCAACAAGGCGACCTTCTTCATCGAGATGGTTCCGTACCGCGAGCGCAGGATCAACACCACGGAGATGAAGGACCGCATCCGCAAGGACCTGAAGAAGTTCACGCACCTGAATCCGCGAATCGGGGACATGATGATGATGGGACGCGAGCGGCCGTTCACGATGGATCTCGCGGGCGAGGACCTCAACGACCTGGCGAAGGCGGCCGGGATGGTCCGGGCCGAGTTCCGGAAGATCAAGGACCTGGCGGACGTGGACATGGAGTACCGGGAGGGGAAGCCCGAGCACCAGGTCATCCTCGACCCCGACCGGCTCCGCAACCTCGGGGTCTCGACCGTGACCGCGGGCATGGAGCTGCGGGGGATGGTGGACGGCAACGTGGCGGCCAAGTACCGGATGCACGGGCGCGAGTACGACATCCGGGTCAGGCTCCGCGAGGACCAGCGCGACCTGCGCCAGGGACTGGGGAAGTTCTGGGTGCCCAACATGAACAACCAGCTCGTGCGGGTTTCGGACGTCGCGAAGCCGCTGGACACGACCGGCCCCACGAAGATCAGCCGCCGCGACCGGACCCGGTACATCCAGATCTCGGGCGAGATGGCCAAGGGCGGCGCCCTCGGGGGCGTCCAGAAGTCCTGCAAGGAGATCATGAAGAGGCTCAAGCTCCCGGCCGGAGTCCGGTACGAGTTCGTGGGCTACTTCGAGGAGTTCGTGGACCTCTTCAAGAACTTCGCGATCGCGATGGCGCTCGCCACGCTCTTCATGTACATGATCCTGGCCAGCCTGTACGAATCCCTGGTCATGCCGCTCCTGATCCTGGTCGCGGTTCCCATGGCCATGATCGGAGCGCTTTTCTCGCTCTGGATCACGGGCAGGACTCTGGACATCTTCTCCCTGATCGGGCTGGTCATGCTCCTCGGGCTCGTGGCCAAGAACTCGATCCTGCTCGTGGACTTCACGATGCAGTTGACGCGGAAGGGGATGCCGCGCGAGCAGGCGCTCGTCCGCGCCGGCCGCATCCGGTTGCGCCCGATCCTGATGACGACCCTGGCCCTGATCGCGGGCATGCTCCCGCTGGCGCTGGCCCTCTCCGAGGTGGGCAAGTTCCGCCAGTCCATGGGCATCGCCGTCATCGGCGGGCTGATCTCGTCCGTGGCCCTGACCCTCGTCGTCGTCCCCGCCTTCTACACCTGGTTCGACGACTTCCGGCTCTGGACGCGCAAGGTCTTCCGGCGGCCCCCACTGCGCGTGATCGACCGGGTCGAGGCGGAGGAGCGCGGAAGCGTGGAGGACGAGATGCTGATGGGAAGGCGGGCCAGCCGGAAACGCTGAGGGGACGTACTTCGGATATTCGGATTCCCCCGGGGAATCCGAATATCCGAAGTACGTCCCCTACAGAAGCTCACGGGCAGGTCGCCGCAGGTTGAACCTCCCTGCCGGGGCGGTGCATCATAGAGGCCGGCTTCGAGATCAGGAACCGGAGGAAACGTCATGGAACTCAAGAACCAGCCGAAAGTCAAAATGGGTCTTGTCGCCGTCAGCCGCGACTGCTTCCCCAAGGAGCTGTCTGCCCGGCGGATGGAGCGCGTCGTCGCCGAGTGCGGGAAGATCAAGCTCGACATCGTCCCGTGCTCGGTCATCATCGAGAGCGAGGCCGACGCGATGAAGGCCGTCGCCGAGATGAACGCCAAGGGCGCGAACGCCGTCACCGTGTACCTCGGCAACTTCGGTCCCGAGGGGCCGACCACGATCTTCGCCCGCGAGTGCGCCAAGCCGTTCATGCTCGTCGGAGCCGCCGAGGAGACCGCGAAGGGGCTCATGAAGGACCGCGGGGACGCGTTCTGCGGGATGCTCTCCGCGTGCCTGAACTGCGGCCTGCGGAACCTGATGCCGTACCTGCCGGAGAAGCCGATCGGCCTTCCCGGGGAGGTGGCGGCCGACATGGCGCACTTCGCGGTCGTGGCCCGCGTCGTGGTCGGGATCCGGAACACGAAGGTCATTTCCTTCGGTCCCCGTCCGTTCGACTTCTTCGCCTGCAACGCCCCGATCAAGCCGCTCCTCGACATGGGGATGGAGGTCATGGAGAACTCCGAGCTCGACCTCTACCTGCTCGTCAAGGAAATGGCGAAGCGCAAGGAGATCGGTTCGATCGCGGCCGACATGGCTGATGAGCTGGGCAAGGGCAACCAGCACCCGGACAAGCTGAAGCCCCTGGCGGCGCTCGAGCTGGCGCTGACCGAGTTCTACGCCAAGAACCGGGGGAGCAAGGACTTCGCGATCTTCGCCAACAAGTGCTGGCCGGGGTTCGAGCCGGGCTTCGGGTTCGTGCCCTGCTACGTGAACGGCCGGCTCGCGAGCCGCGGGATCCCGGTCGCGTGCGAGGCCGACATCTACGGCGCGGTCTCGCAGTACATGGTCCAGCTCGCCAGCGACTATCCCGTGGCGTTCCTGGACATCAACAACAGCGTGCCCGCGGACATGAAACTGCCGAACCTCGGCGGAGCGGCCCGCGAGGACCTCTTCATGGGGTTCCACTGCGGGAACGCGGCATCGTGCCTCCTGTGCGATGGATGCGCGATGAAGTACCAGGTCATCATGCACCGGCTCATGGAGCCGGGAAAGACCCCGGACATCACCGTGGGCACCCTCGAGGGGCGGCTCAAGCCGGGCCCGGTGACCGTCTTCCGGTTCTCGAACACGCCCCAGGGCGAGGTCGCGGCCTACATCGCGGAGGGCAAGGTTCCCGACGTGGACCCCGCGTCCTTCGGGTCGATCGGCGTGATCGCATGCCCGGGTTTCGGCCGGTTCTACCGGCACGTCATGCTCGAGCACCAGTTCCCGCACCACGCGGCCGTGGGCTTCCGCCACGCCGGGCGCGTCCTCTTCGACGCGATGAAGCTCCTGGGCGTCACCGCGTACGCGCCGTTGCCGCAGGGCATGCTGTACCCGGGCGAGAATCCGTTCGCGCGTTGACGACATAGCGGGGTGGAGCCGTGGGAAAAGGCTCCACCCCGCATTTCCCCCGGTCATGTCCCAAAGGTGGGATAATGGCAAAGTGAAATCGGTCCTTTCCACGCCGCATGGTGACCTGCCACTGCCCGCCTTCCTGCCGGATGCCACCCGGGGCGTGGTGCGGACCCTCGACGCCGCCGACCTCGCCGCGACCGGGATCAGGGCGCTCATGGTGAACGCCCTCCACCTGTCGCACCGGCCGGGGGCCTCCGTCGTCGAGGCGCTCGGGGGCGTGCACCGGTTCATGGGCTGGGACGGGCCGATCGTGTCGGACTCCGGCGGCTACCAGGCCCTCTCGCTCGCGGCGCAGTCGGCGTCGCTCGGCCGGGTCTCGGACGAGGGGCTCTGGTACCGGTTCGACAAGCGGGACGACAAGAAGCTCCTGACCCCCGAGAAGTGCGTCGAGCGCCAGCTCCAGCTCGGGAGCGACGTCATCATCGCGCTCGACGAGTGCACGCACCCGAAGGCGCCGGCGGAGGCCCAGCGGGAGAGCGTGCGGCGGACCCTGGAGTGGGCGGAGCGGTCGAAGGCCGAGCTGGGGAGGATGTCCCTGAACGGCCGCCGGCCCAGGCTGTTCGCCGTGGTCCAGGGGGGCGACGACCTGGCCCTGCGGCGGGAATGCGCCGAGGGCCTCCTGGCCGTCGGATTCGACGGCTACGGGTTCGGCGGGTGGCCCGTGGACGAGGGAGGGGGGAAGCTGCTCGACAGCGTGGCGGCCGTGGCCGCGATGCTGCCGGCGGAGGCGCCCAAGCTCGCGCTCGGGGTGGGCCGGCCGGACAACGTGGTGGCGGCGTGGCGCGCCGGGTACCGGATCTTCGACTGCACGCTTCCGACCCGGGACGGCCGCCACGGGCGGCTCTACGTCTTCCGGGGCCCCGCGACGGCGGAAGCCGTGGCGGCCCCGGGCTTCCACGACACCATAGACATCTCGGATGAGCGGTACGTGCGCGACAGCGCGCCGCCGGAGCCCGGGTGCGACTGCGCGTGCTGCGCCCGGTACACGCGCGCCTACCTGCACCACCTCCTCGCGGTTGGCGACGCGACGGGGGCCCGGCTGGCCACCATCCACAACCTCCGGTTCTTCGCCCGGTTCTTCGGGCTGCTCGGGGGCCCGGCGTGACCCCGGAGGAATCCGTGGACCGCATGATCGAAGAGCTGAAGAAGACCCGGAAGTACCGGTTCCTGTGCGACGAGGCGCTCCGCCGGTTCGCCACGCGGGCGTCCGAGCGGCACAAGAAGCCCGCGGAGGCGCTCAAGGCGGCCAAGCGAAAGCTCCACCAGGCCTTCGGCGCGTACCTGGACGAGCGCGCTATCGCGAAGGCTTCCGAGGTGGTGGCGCTCCTCGCGGACGGCGCCGAGGGCGAGACGCTGAAGTCGGTCTGCCGCGAGGTGCTCGGTGCGCACGCGTCCACGGCGGAGCGGCTCCCGTACCTCCCGGACCTCTACCAGACCGTGTTCTCGAGGACCGGGCGGCCGCACACGATCGCCGACCTCGCGTGCGGGCTCAACCCGTTCGCCCTGCCGTGGATGGGACTGCCGCGCGACTGCCGGTACCTGGCGGCCGACGTGGACACGCGGCTGATGGCGCTCATCGACCGCCTCTTCGCCCGCGCGGGCATCCACGGCGAGGCGGCCTGCCGCGACGTCCTGACCTCCCCGGTGCCGGCCGGCCTCGACATGGTCCTGCTCCTCAAGGCCCTGCCCATCCTCGAGCGCCAGGAGGAGGGGGCCGGGGAGGCCCTGCTCGCGCGGCTCCAGGCCCGGTGGGTCATCGTCTCGTTCCCGACGAAGTCGCTGGGCGGCCGGGAGAAGGGGATGAAGGAGAACTACGCCGGGATCTGGATCCCGCTCTTCCGGCGGCTCGGGTTCCGGTCGGAGACCCTGGCCTTTCCGACCGAGCTCGTCTTCGTCCTGAAGAAGGAGTAACTCTTGCACCTCGTCGCGCTGGTCGTCCTGGCCGGATTGGCCCGGGCCGGCGAGATTCCGCTTCCCGCGAGCGATCCCGCTTACTGGAGCCGGCTCGTCTTCGTCGAGGGCTCGGAGGTCGCCGAGGCCGATGCCTGCGTCTTCACTACGACCCGGGACGGGGAGCGTGACTGCCTCGTCGTGGGCCCCTGGCGCGCGGGCGCTTGGTCGGCGCGGTGGCAGGCTGCGAAGCCGGTCGCGCGCACGCGCGGGAGCATCCGGGGTTTCTACCGGACGGAGGGGTCGGCCGTCGCCGAGGTCTCGTGCGTCTTCTTCGGCGCGGGGAAGAAGATGCGGCGCGACGACTTCGGGCTCGCGCCCGCCGCCGCCTGGACCCCGTTCGAGGTCGCCCTGCGCCGGGCCCCGCGCGCGGCGGACGGGGCTGCCCCCGCGTTCGGGCTTTCGGCGCACACCGAGGGCCGGGCCTGGTTCGCGGGCCTCTCACTCATCGACGATATCCGGCGCCGCGTCTTCCCGGCGACGCCGGCGGCGCTCAACCGCCCGGCGCCTCCCGCCGCGCTCAGCCCGGGGAAAAGGTTCCGGCTCGAGAGGTCCGGGGACGCGTGGTGGCTGGTGACCCCGGCCGGGCGGCCGTTCTACTCGGCGGGGACCGACGCGCCCGGGTTCAAGGAAGCGGCCGAAGGAGCCGCCATGGCGGCGGCCATGCGGTCGATGGGGTTCAATTCGCTCGGCGGATGGTCGAACGTCTGGAGGTGGGGTCCGGTCAACGACTCGCTCGTGGCGAAGGGGGAGCCGCCGTTCGCGACGTTCGTCGCGATCGAGACCTCGGACCTGCCGGGATGCGGCCGGCTGCTCGATCCCGCGGAGGAAGACCCCAGGTCTGACCACGCCTTCCCCGACCCGTTCGACCCCGCCTTCGAACCCGGGTACCGGAAGCTCGTGGCCGACGTCGCGGGCGTCGCGGCGGGGAAGCCGTGGCTCGCGGGCTGGTTCATCGACAACGAGCGCGACCACGGCCGGCTCGACCGCCGCGTCTGGTCCGGCCATGCCGGCAGGACCTTCCTGGCGCGGCTGAAGGAGCGCTACCGGTCGGTCGAGCGGCTCAACGCCGCATGGGGCACCTCGTTCGCGTCTTTCGCCGGGATGGCGGAGAAGCGCCCGGTCGCGGGACTCGCGCAGGGGCCTCTCTTCGAGGACTGCCGCGAGTTCACGCGTGAGCTCGTGAAAAGGTACGCGGCGACGGCCGCCCGCACTGTCCGGGAAGCCGACCCCGGGGCCCTGGTCTTCTCGAACCGGTTCATGCTGAGCTCGGTCGACGACACGCTTTCCTATCTCGGCGCATACGCGCCCGTCTGCGACGGGATCGCGGTCAACATCTATCCCCGGAACCAGTCGCCAGGGCTGGCGGAGGACGAGCGCACGATACTCGCCAGGTTTCACGAGATATCGGGGAAGCCCGTCCTAATCACCGAGTGGTCGGTCCCCGCGCTCGACTCCGGGCTTTACGACGACGACGCGAACCTGGACTGGTCGTTCCCGGAGGCGGTCGAGACCCAGGCCGACCGGGGGCGGCAGGCGGCGTGCGTGACCGCGGACTTCTACAACCTGTCCTTCGTCGTGGGCGCCCACTGGTTCACGTGGAGGGATTTCGACTCCGGGAAACGGAAGGCCAACCGGGGCCTGTTCCGGTCCAACGGCGAGCCCTGGCGCGAGCTTCGGGCCGCCTTGGCTGGTGTTCATGGTCGGCTCCCGGGGGTGAGGTTTCCGTAGTCGGCGGCCCGGCGGAAGCGGCACATGGAGAATTCCCTGGTCGCTTCCGCAAGCTACTGGTCGGCGTCTGGCGAGTCAGGCTCAGACGACCAGTTCATGTGGGGGCGTGATTCGATACAATGACGCCCATGAGCAGCGGCGGCCAGTCAGCGGAGTGGGAGAACCACCTCATCCAGCACCGGGGCAAGGAGCCGGCGCACGCCAGCCTGAGTCCGCATCCCGACGAGGCATCGGCGCTCCGGGGCGCGCCCGACGCCACCCCGTTCCGGGTCTCGCTCGCCGGGCGGTGGAAGTTCAACTGGGTAAAGCATCCGGACGAGTGCATCGCGGGGTTCGAGACACCCGGGTTCGAGGACTCGGGCTGGGCCGATCTCCCGGTCCCGTCCAACTGGCAGATGCACGGCTACGGGACCCGGCTCTACGTCAACCAGCTCTACGCGTTCCGCAAGGACCCGCCCCGGGTCATGACCGAGCCGCCCCGGCACTACACCTCCTACAACGAGCGCAACCCCGTCGGGTCGTACCGCCGGTCGTTCACGGTGCCCGCGGAGTGGACGGGCCGCCAGGTCTTCCTCAAGTTCGACGGCGTCAACTCGTTCTTCCGGGTCTGGGTGAACGGCGAGTTCGTCGGGTTCAGCAAGGACAGCCGGACGCCGGCCGAGTTCAACGTGACGCGGTTCGTCAAGATCGGGGAGAACTCGCTCGCCGTCCAGGTCTTCGCGTTCAACGACGGGTCCTATCTCGAATGCCAGGATTTCTTCCGGCTCTCGGGCATCTTTCGCGACGTGCATCTCTGGTCCGCCCCCGCGGTCCACGTCCGCGACTTCTTCGTCCACACCGATTTCGACAAGCGCTACCGGGACGCCGACCTGCGCGTCGAGGCCAGCGTCCGCAACTGGGGTGCCGCCGATGCGCCGTTCACGCTCGAAGGCAAGCTGGTGGCGCCGGATGGGAGCGTGGTTTTCGCCGGGCTGGCGGTGGCGGGCCGCGCGCCCGCGGGGGGTGATGCCCCCGTGCTCCTCGCCCGGACGGTCCAGGCACCGCGCCCGTGGTCCGCCGAGACGCCGGCGCTCTACTTCCTGTTCCTGACCCTCAAGGACGCCGCGGGAGCCGTGCTCGAGGTCGTCCGGACCCAGATCGGGTTCCGGTCGGTCGAGATCCGGGGCGGCGTGCTGCTCGTCAACGGGAAGTACGTGCACATCAAGGGCGTGGACCGCCACGAGGCGGAACCCGACCTCGGCCACGTCGTGACTTGGGACCGCATGGTCCGGGACATCAAGCTGATCAAACAAACAAACATCAACGCGGTCCGGACCAGCCACTACCCGGACGACCCGCGCTGGTACGACCTCGCGGACGCCTACGGCCTCTACCTCATCGCGGAGTCGAACATCGAGTCGCATGGGATGGGCTACGGCCCCGAGTCGCTGGCCAAGGACCCGTCGTGGCGGGAAGCGCACGTGGACCGGGTCCGGAACAACGTCGAGTGGCACAAGAACCACCCGTCGGTCATCGCCTGGTCCATGGGCAACGAGGCGGGCAACGGGGTCAACTTCGAGGCCGCGTACCGGTGGATCAAGGACCGGGACCCCTCGCGGCCCGTGCACTACGAGGGGGCGGGGGACGCCTGGAACACGGACATCTACTGCCCCATGTACCCCAAGGTCGAGGCCATGGCCGAGTACGCGAAGTCCCGGCCGAAGAGGCCCCTGATCATGTGCGAATACACGATCTCGAACGGGAACGCGCTCGGGGACTTCGCGGACTACTGGGAGACGATTGAAGCGCACCGTCCGCTCCAGGGCGGGAGCATCTGGCAGTGGGCGGACCACGCGCTCGTGCATTCGTACGACCACGCGGTCGAGATCCCGAACCGGGCTTCCCCCGGCGGCGCCGCGCACGGGATCGGCCGGCTCGTGACCGGCGAAGACGGCGCCGGGCTCGAGGACGGGTACGCGATCGTGCCCGATCTGCCCGCGCTCGACATCGGAGGAAGCCAGATCACGGTCGAGGCGTGGGTCTGTCCCGGTGCGCCGACTTCCGGCGCCACGATCGTGGGCAAGGGGGAGGCCCAGTACGCGCTCCGGATCGCGTACCAGGGCGACCTGCTCGAGTTCGGAATCCAGGGCTCGACCTGGGTCTCGGTCATGGCGCCCATCCCCGCCGACTGGCAGGGAAACTGGCACGAGGTCGCGGGCGTATACAACGGGGACACGCTCCGGCTCATTGTCGACGGGGCGGTCGCGGCGGTCCGGTATGCGCCGGGGTGGGTTGCGACC
>Ga0315281_10002852_pt1 | contig 25524 bp, 25 predicted proteins | sample YL17G07_0_MG_FD_204540 | JGI IMG/M metagenome (GOLD analysis project Ga0315281, IMG submission 204540) | Sediment microbial communities from Yellowstone Lake, YNP, Wyoming, USA - YL17G07_0 | ecosystem: Environmental > Aquatic > Freshwater > Lake > Sediment | place: USA: Wyoming | collected... | reverse complement strand
TTGTTCCAAAAAGCCTAACTCTTACCCCCACCGTAATCGGCATGCCATGCTGTCCACTGCCGCGCACTACGCAGTATAGCGAATGACCGCGCGCCATCAGCGATAATGACCGACAACCGATATCATGTTAAATTACGCGCGTCTGCGTCAATCCATTCATCAGGCCCGCTAAATGATCGCCGAACCCCGCCATGTAAAATTTACAGCCGCTGATATCGAGACGCGCCTGGATGCGTTGCTGGAGGTGGAATTTTCTTTTTTGAAAACAGCGGAAGCGGCGCGGGTGATTGCCAGCTTGGTGCGGCGGGATCAGGATTTTATTTTATCCTGGGTGCAACGGGTGGCCAGTACCAATATCCAGTTGTCGTATCAATTCATGAATGAGGTGATCGCCAAACTGGCGGTGATGGATAAAAAGATCATTGAGGCGTGGGCGCTGCATGTGATGGATGTGTACGATCAAAACGGCATGTATCCGGCGCTGGCGGTGTTACGCAATGTGGATCAATTTCTGCAAACCGCATTGCAACACACGGCGGGGGCGGTGTTCGAGGAGGCCGTCGGGGTGTTGTCGCATTTTGCGCATGGCCTGGCGGGGCGGCAATTAAAACTCGACAGTGCGGAAGACTGTTATACCGATACCGAAAACATTTTTTTGCCGGCCCTGATCGGTTTGTTGCCCACCACGGCGGATAACTTTCAAATTTACAAGGCGATGGTCGCCTATCACTGGGCGCAAGTGCAGTTTGGTACGTTTCGCGTACGGTTGAGCGAGGTGCTGGAACAACAAACCAACCCGCAACGCTTTTTGCAATTGTTTCATGCCCTGGAACGCTGTCGGTTGGATGCGCACTTGGCGCGTGAATTGCCCGGCTTGTATCGCCAGATGCAACGCATCAGTCAAACACTGGGTGAACAACGGGATGCCACCTGGCAGGCGCTCGCCGCACAATTAAGCGCGGCGGATCAAACCGTGTTGGATGTCGTGGCGCTGACCCACCAATATGTCGATCAATTGCCTGCACCACCGCCGCGTTTTTATCAAGGGGTGATCCAGCCGCGGAAGGTGGAGGAGTGTATGGACAAACGGCTTGATAAAGAAAAGGCGCAATTGCGCATTTTCCTGCGCCATCTCACCGAAGAGATCAAAGGCAAGGACAAACAAGACGCAGCGAGTGTTGAATATGAGATTAATCTCGAACGTGCTGAACACGAACAAACCATGTCACATGTGGAATTGACTTTGGATGGTCAACCCATGCCGATCCCCGATCACGCCAAAGGCCTGCTCACCTCGATCATGCAGGACTTGGGCGAAATCCCCGAGGATTATTTGGTACCCGCCGGTCCCGGTGAATATGATCCGAATTTATTTCATGAAAAACCCACTGACCCGGATGACGTATGGCGTGGCGCTTATCATGAGGATGGCGCGTTTTTGTATAACGAATGGGATTATAAACGTCAGCACTACCGCAAGAATTGGTGCGCCGTGCGTGAAAAAGAGGTGACGCCCGTACACGACGATTTTGTACAGAACACGCTGCAAAAATACAGCGGCTTCGTCAAACAATTGCGTAAAACCTTTGAAGCCATGCGCGATGAAGATCGCCTGCTGAAACGCCAAGTGCACGGTGATGGGGTGGATATCGATGCCCTGGTGGAGGCGTTGGCCGATGCGAAAGACGGCAGTGAAATGACGGATCGTTTATTCACGCGCATGCATCGCGCCGAGCGTGACATCGCCGTTTTATTTATGGTCGACATGAGCGGTTCAACCAAGGGTTGGATCAACGAGGCCGAGCGCGAGTCTTTGGCCCTGCTGGCGGAAACGCTGCAAACCCTCGGCGATCGCTACGCCATTTACGGTTTCTCCGGTTTGGCGCGCAAGCGTTGTGAAATTTACCGGATCAAATCCTTCGCTGATCCCTATAACGATGAAGTCAAAGGACGCATCAGCGCCATTCAGCCCAAGGATTACACGCGCATGGGTTTTGCCATTCGTCACTTGTCGCGAATCTTAAATGAAGTCGCGGCGAAAACCCGCATCTTGATCACCCTCTCCGACGGTAAACCCGATGACTACGATCACTATCGCGGTCACTACGGCATTGAAGACACCCGCCGCGCCCTGATCGAAGCGCGCCGCAGTGGCATCCATTCCTATTGCATCACCATCGACAAAGAAGGCCGCGAGTATTTACCGCACATGTACGGCCCGGCGCGATACACCGTCATCGATGAAGTCAGCAAGTTGCCGTTGAAGGTGTCGGAGATTTATCGGCGCATCACCAGTTAATTGTGATTCGCTTGTCGCTTGTAAGATCAAAAAAATGTTTGAACCGCTATCGCGGGGTGATTCCCTGTTCCGCCCATAGGCGGGTTACTTTCTTGTACCGACAAGAAAGTAACCAAAGAAACTCTCCTCGACGCGGGTGAAGCATGTTTGCTCACCGAATTGTCAGGAAGGAGGCGTGCCGACAGGGCGTCCTGCCCTGGCGTCACGCCGCGCAACCTCCCTGTTGCGCGCTGAATTGATTCTGACAATCCGCCGAGCAAACACACCCACGATGAGGAATGACCAGTGGCAGAAGCAACGATGACACAAAATAACTCACAACGTGTGCGGCAGTCTTCTCCCCCGTGTGCGGACGCGTGAGGGGCGGGGATTTTCTGCATTAAATAAAAAGGGCGCAACAGGACGTTGCGCCGCCGGGCACCGCGCCAAGGATGGCGCGTTGTCCGGCGTCATACCAGAAAATCCCCGCCCCTCACAGGCTCGCGTCCGCATCGGGTGCCCTTCTTTTTGGTTACTTTTTCTTGGGCATGCAAGAAAAAGTAACTCGCCTACGGGCGAGAAAGGGAATAAAGCCCAGCGTCAGCGGCACAATCAATTTTTTGATGCAAATAAAAAACAAAAACGGTCATTGTTTGGTATCAAAGCAGAAAAAGTAACTCGCCTACGGGCGAAACAGGAATTACACTTCGCTCATGCGTACCTTCGGTCATTTTTTTCGTTTGCTGTACATCAGTTGGGTGTTGGCCCGGCATGGTTTGGATGATTTGATCTTGTCGACGCATTTATTTCGGCCGTTGCGCTGGCTGCGTTATGTGATCCCGTGGTTATGGTTTCGCCGGGTGGGGCTGCCGCGTGGGGTGCGGATTCGCCGGACCCTGGAAGAACTCGGGCCGATCTTTGTGAAGTTCGGGCAGATTTTGTCGACGCGCCGTGATTTGCTGCCGGATGACATTGCCTTGGAATTGGCGCGCTTGCAGGATCAGGTGCCGCCGTTTGCGGATGCGACGGCGCTGGCGATTATCGAGCGGGCCTTGGGCAAACCGGTGCAAATTATTTTCAAAGAGTTTGATGCGACGCCTTTTGCCTCGGCGTCGGTGGCACAGGTGCATGGGGCGGTGATGCAGGATGGCAAGCAGGTGATCGTCAAGGTCCTGCGGCCGAATATTTTAGCGACAATTCAGCGCGATATCGGCTTGCTGTATGTGATCGCCGAGCATGTGGAACGTTTTTGGGAAGGCGGTCGGCGCCTGCGGCCACGCGAGGTCGTCGCCGAGTTTGAAAAAACCATCCTGGATGAGTTGGACTTGATGCGCGAGGCGGCCAATGCCTCGCAACTGCGGCGTAATTTTTTGGACTCCGACAAACTGTATGTACCGGAGATATACTGGGATTTTACCCGGCGCGAGGTGATGGTCATGGAGCGCATCCATGGGATTCCCATCGGCCAGATTGAAGAACTGCGCCGTGCCGGGATTGATATGCAGGTGTTGGCGGAAACTGGGGTGGAGATTTTTTTCACCCAGGTATTCCGCGACAGTTTTTTTCACGCCGATATGCATCCGGGTAATATCTTTGTCTCCACGCAGGGCAAATACATCGCGGTGGACTTTGGCATCATGGGTAGCTTAAATCCCGCTGATCTGCGGTATCTGGCGGAAAATTTTCTCGCTTTTTTTAAACGCGATTATCGCCGGGTGGCGCAATTGCATCTGGATTCTGGCTGGGTACCCAAGGGCACGCCGGTCAATGAATTTGAGGCGGCGATTCGCACTGTGTGTGAACCGATCTTTGATAAGCCATTAAAAGAAATTTCTTTCGGGCAGTTTTTAATTCGCCTGTTTCAGGTGGCACGCCGATTTAATATGGAGGTACAACCGCAATTGGTGTTGCTGCAAAAAACCCTGTTGAATATCGAAGGGCTGGGTCGCCAGTTATATCCCGATCTGGATTTATGGAAAACCGCCAAACCTTTTCTGGAACGCTGGGTAGCACAGCAAATTGGACCACGCGCACTGTGGCGGCAGTTGCGGGAAAATGTACCCCTGTGGGCGGAGCAATTACCAAAACTACCGAATCTTGTCTATGCTATCGTGGCGAAGGCGCAACGCGGTGAGCTGCAATTACAAGTGCAGGCCGAACAAATCCAAACCGTTAAAGAAGAAATTCGTGCGGCAAACCGGCGGACCTTTGGGGCGACGGTGGGGAGTGCGATGCTGCTGGCGGCCAGTTTGCTGGCGGCGTTTGATGGCTATCAACAAACCATGTTAGGTTCGATTCCGTTGTTGTCATGGTTATTGGGCTTTACCGGCATCGTCGTCTTGGTGGCGGCTTGGCCAAAACAGCAGTGAGGATGGCATGGCTTGGAAGATCAATAAAAAAATAATCGGCTACGGACTGTGCATTATGCCACTGTGGTTGAGCGGTTGTGGTTCGGTGCAGATCCATGACTCAACCCAGCATCAAGTGATTAATCTATCCACTACCGACTTGCGCACCTACGGTCTGGCATTCCTGACCCCGTCCACCCCCACCGGGCAGGAAGAAGACAAACAGGCGCTGGCCTTGGGTTTTGCCGAGGTGTTGCGTGAATTGCGGCCCGAGGTCTGTTTTGTCAGTCTCCCGGAGGCGCTGGGATCGATTAACCGTTCCAGTTTTTCCGAGGCTTACCGCAACATGTATGAAGAATATCGCAATACCGGTATTCTCAAAAAAGAAATCATCAACAAGATTGGCGCGGAACTTAACGCGCGTTATTTATTGCAATTGAATCTGGCCAATTTCAAACAAGAAACCAACAATCGTTTTGGGTTGCTGGGGTATCGTTTGATCGATACCAAAATGGCAAACATCCGTTTGTTTGTGCAGATTTGGGATGCACAAACCGGCAACATCGCGTTTGAGGCGATTCAGGAATTAAATTATTCCGATGATACGATGAGCGATCGGCCGATCAGTTTTCGGCAGATCGTCGAAGAAACCGCGCGGCGTGTGATCAGTCGCCTGCCCTGATTCAGCCAGAATCACAAGCCAGCAACCATTCGCTGTAAACCCGCCTCAACGTCCTGGCGTGGCTGTTTGCCCAATAATAATTCAATGAGCGTCAAGGCAAAGTCCATGGCCGTGCCGGGACCGCGTGAGGTGACAATATTGCCGTCAATCACCACGGCTTGTTCCAGATAATGTAGATTTTTGACTTGGCTGTCGTCGAGGCTGCCGGGATAACACGTCACGCGTTTACCGTCTAATAATCCCGCCTTGGCCAAGGCCTTGGGGGCGGCGCAGATCGCAGCGATGAATTTATTTTTTGCCGCCATGCTTTGCAAACAGCGTTGAATGCGCGGGTCATCACGCAAGTGATTGGCACCGGGCAGTCCGCCGGGCAAGGCGATCAGGTCGTACTCGTGCTTAAGCGCCGCATCGAGTGTCATATCGGGAATCAACACGGTGCCACGACTGGCCTTGACGGGTTTTTCATCCAGACCGGCGGTCACCACCTGAATCCCGGCGCGACGGAATAAATCAATCAGGGTTACGGCTTCGAGTTCTTCGCAGCCCTGGGCAAGGGGAATGAGGACGTTTGCCATGCTAACCTCCGTTGTTGTTGCCGCTGGATAAAGGTGGACACGCTGATCAACTGTACGCCTTCCGCGCTGAGTTGTGGTAAGGCCTGTTGCAAAAACCGCAGGGTTTCTGGATAAGGATGTGCAATGGCCAGTACGCCCGGTTTGCGTTTCGCGCGTTGTAGTATTTCCTGCCATTGTTGTTGCAGCGCCGCGGGATCGCGCTGATTATCTAAAAAAATATCGCGGACCGTAGTTGCTACACCGAACTTTTCCGCCGCGCTATGTGCCTGGCTGTTGCTGGTGGTGACGCTGTCGACAAAATACAAATCGCGGCGGTTCGCCAGATCCTTCATTAACCAGTCCATCATCACTGATTTTTGGGTCAATAAACTACCCATGTGATTGTTGATGCCGCGCACATGCGGTACTGCTGCAAGACTCGCCTGGACGCTGGTGGTGAACTCGGACTGTGACATCCCTTCATGCAACCCGCCCTTACCGAGATAGTTGCCATGCTCAGATTGCATCGGTAGATGCAAGATGATTTCCTTTTGCGTTTGTTGTGCCAGCGACGCAAGTTTTTTTGCGTAAGGGGTGAAGGGCAGAATGCCGTAAGTGATTTGGCCCGGCAGGGCCAACGCGCGCTCGCCGTCACGCAGACGATCACCCAGGTCATCAATGATGAGGCTGATATAGACGGAATTATCAGTCTCAGCGTAATCCGCCGTTTGTCCCGGCGGCGGTGCACCGGTCATCAGCCCGATGAACAACACCGGGCCGATGCGTGAATAAGACGTTCGGCTATTTAGCCGCACTGCCGGTGAAGGACATGCCTTTGAGCACATTGGTGGCTTCGAAGATGGCATAATCTTCATTCACTAACGAGAGCCGTTTTTTCTTGGCATCCTCGTCTTTGCTTTTGCCATCTTTCTTGGCGCTGCTGTTTTCCAGGTGACCTTCCAAATCCGATTCTTTCAAGGGCGCGATGGTACTGTCGGCCTTGTTTTCCGCCAGTTTCATATTATCCAGGGCGATATCCGGTTCAATGCCTTCGGCTTGAATCGAACGATCCGAGGGGGTGTAGTAACGTGCCGTGGTTAACTTAATCGCGGTTTCATTGCTGATGGGTACCACGGTTTGAACCGAGCCTTTACCAAAGGTGCGCGAACCCATGAGTACCGCGCGTTTATGATCTTGCAAGGCACCGGCAACAATTTCCGATGCGGAGGCGGAGCCGCCATTGATGAGCACGACCATCGGTGCGCCGTTCAGAAAATCATTGGGTGTGGCATTGCGGGTGATCGTGTTGTTAGCGCTACGGCCTTTGATGCTGACGATTTTACCCTTGGTCAGGAACGCGTCGGAGACCTCCACGGCTTGCTCCAACAAACCACCGGGATTATTCCGTAGATCCAAGACCAGGCCTTTGAGCGGGCCTTTGTTTTCATCTTTGAGTTTACCCAGGGCTTTTCGTAAATCATCGCCGGTGCGATCCTGGAATTGGCTGAGCCGCACATAACCATAACCGGGTTCCAGCATGCGTTGTTTTACGCTGTTGACCCGGATCTTGTCGCGGACCAGGGTGACATTAAAGGGTTTGTCTTTGCCTTCGCGCATGATCAATAAATCGATTTTGGTGCCGGGCGCGCCGCGCATCATTTTCACGGCGTCATCCAGATTCAGGCCTTTCACCGGCTTTTCATCCAGACGCACGATGATGTCACCGGCCTTGATGCCGGCCTTGGCGGCGGGGGTGTCGTCGATCGGTGAGATGACTTTGACAAAACCCTCTTCCATGCCCACCACAATACCCAGTCCGCCAAATTCACCGGTGGTGCTGATCTTGAGGTCCTGGAAACTGTCCTTGTCCAGGTAGGAGGAGTGCGGATCCAGACCGGTAAGCATGCCACGGATGGCGCTTTCTAAGAGTTGTTTATCGGTCACTTCTTCGACGTAATGTTCTTTGACCTTACCAAAGACTTCGCTCATGGTGCGAATGTCTTCCAAGGGAATCGTTTGGACATGGCTGACGGAACTACCTTCGCCTTCTTTGGACAACACGCCGTGACCGATGGCGAGCATGACGCCCATCACCAGTCCGAGAGACATGATCAGCGTGTTACGAGTAAAATTGTTCATAGTTTCAAGACCTTTACGGTGCTAACCGCATTTAATTCCGATGTAACCGATGATATTACCCCAGTTCCAGGGAACTGGCACTTAAATTTCGTCACACCGTTAGCGCCTGCACCATTGGCTCGGATTGGCCGGTTTGCCGTTGTGACGTATTTCAAAATATAGACTGGGATTGTCCTCGCCGCCGCTTTTCCCCACGCTGGCAATAACCTCACCGGTCTCGACCCATTCACCGGTCTCCTTATGTAGGGACTGGTTGTGCCCATACAAGCTCATATAGCCATCGCCGTGGTCGAGAATGAGCAACAAACCATAACCGCGCAACCAATCGGCATAGGCAACCCGCCCATAGGAGACGGCGCGAATGTCGCGGCCTTCCTCCGCATGGATCAGGACACCATTGGATTTGGTTTTACCCGAGTCCCGGGGCTTGCCGAAAATATCCTGTATCCGTCCGGAAGTCGGCCAATGCAGGTGGCCTTTTAAATGGGCGAAGGCCTTGCGTTGGCCGGGGGCCGCCAGGAGATCGGGTAATGCTTCACGGATCGCGGTTAAGACGCGTTGCAGGCGCTTTTCATCCTCCAGGGATTGGGCCAGTTCTTGCTCTTTACTGACCAAGGCAGTGCGCAGTTGTGCCACGACTGCTGCCCGGCTGTGCGAACGTGCGACTAATTCCTGTTTTTTTGCTTCCTGCGTGGCTTGCAGGGTCTGCAGGGTGGTCGTCTCCGTGTGAATTTGCGCCTCGATCATCGCCAGTTGTTGCACGGTCTGCTGGGTTAAGTGGATACGTTCAGCGCGGGCGCGGTGTAAATATTCGTAATACTTATTGGTACGACTCAGCGCCGCGGGGTCTTCCTGATTGAGCAATAGCTTGAGATATTCCTGATCACCCACCATGTAGGCGGCGCGGATTTGGCGCGCGAGTAAATCCTGTTGTTGCGCGAGTTGCTGCTGCGCTTTTTTTTCGTCGGCACGCAAGGCGAGGAGTTTATGCTGTTGCTTGCCCTGTTCGCGTGCGAGTTTGCGAATTTGTTTATGAACCTCGCTGATTTGGCGTTCGAGCGTGGCCAACTCACTGCGTACGGAATCGTGTAAGGTTTGGGTGGCGGCGATTTCCTTGCGTAAGCCTTCGATCTTGTTGCGCAAGAGCGTCAGTGCGGCCTCGCGTTCGGATGGTTTGTCAGTTGCGCTGATCGCCGTACCAAGCAAGGATAAACACGCCAGCATTGCCAGCAAAAAACGGGAAAGGAAAAGGGTCATTGGCAGCAACGCGGTAACGGTTTCCCCGACCCCGCGCTTAGCATCACTAACTACTACGGGTTGCGGCGGGTTCATGCTCCAGCAGCGAACGGCCCGTCATTTCGCTGGGGCGCGCCAGGCCCATTAATTCCAACATGGTTGGCGCCACATCGGACAAGACCCCACCTTGGGTTTGCAATTTAATCTTGCGGCCAATATAAATTAAGGGCACCAAGTTCGTGGTGTGTGCCGTGTGTGGTTGATGGGTCGAGGGGTTTTCCATCATTTCCGCATTGCCATGATCCGCGGTGATCAGCATTTCACCGCCGGCCGTTTGAATGGCGTTGACGACTTTATCCAGACACACGTCGATGGTTTGAATCGCCTTGACCGTGGCGGCGAAATTACCGGTGTGCCCGACCATATCCGGGTTGGCATAATTACAAATGATGACATCGTATTTGCCGCTGTGGATCGCCGCCACCAGTTTGTCGGTCACTTCAAACGCGCTCATCTCAGGTTGTTGATCATAGGTGGCGACATTGGGGGAATTCACCAGTATCCGATCTTCAAATTGAAAGGGTTCCTCGCGGCCACCGTTGAAGAAAAAGGTGACGTGCGCGTATTTCTCCGTTTCCGCAATGCGCAACTGATGCAGACCCAAACTCGCAATGTATTCACCAAAGACATTTTTAAGCCGATCCGGCGGGTAGGCCACTTGCACAGCGAAGTCGGATTTGTATTCAGTCAGGCTCACGAACATGCCGAGCTTGGGAAAGACCGCGCGATGGAAGGCGTCAAAATCCGGCTCGATAAAAGGCCGGGTAATTTGCCGTGCCCGATCGGAACGGTAATTCATGAAGATAATACTGTCACCGTCGAGCAAACGAACCGGTGTGGTGCCAGCGGGCACGATCGCCGTGGCTTTTACAAATTCGTCGGTTTCACCGCGGTTGTAAGCCTGGCCCAGACCCACGATGGCATCTTCAGCAATGAAGTCGCCGGTTCCTTGGGTAATCAAATCGTAGGCTTTTTGGATACGTGGCCAGCGGTGGTCGCGATCCATGGCATAGTAACGGCCGATAATCGAGGCAATCCGGCAGACGCCGAGTTCATCGCACTTGGCCTGCATTTTTTTCAGCGAGTCGGCGGCGCTTTTGGGCGCGGTGTCGCGGCCATCGAGAAAGGCATGCACAAAGATTTTTTTCGCCCCGCGCTTGGCCGCCAGTTCCACCATCGCGTGAATATGATCTTCGTGGCTATGCACGCCACCGGGGGAGAGCAGGCCCAAGATGTGGACCGCCTTGTCGTGCTTGATGGCGGATTCAACGGCATCCACCAAGGTCTGGTTGTTAAAGAATGAACCGGTTTTGATTGCCCGGCTGACCCGGGTATATTCTTGGTAGACCACGCGTCCGGCACCCAGATTCAGGTGGCCGACCTCGGAGTTACCCATTTGATCGGCGGGCAGTCCCACCGAGGAACCGGAACCATTGATTAAGGCATGCGGGTAGTTTGCCCAAAGCCGATCCCACACCGGGATCGTAGCCCCGAGGATGGCGTTGGACTCGTGTTGCTGGCTATAGCCCCAGCCGTCGAGCACGACCAGAAGTAAAGGTTTGATGGACGCTGTCATTGATGTCTGCGGTGATGGTTACGGTACATTTAGACCAAGTCTAATTCATTCGGGTGATCACTGCCAAGCCCTGCTGCCCAAAAGTGCCCGGACCTGGCTGATTCAGCCGGAAAATCGCGTATAAAGAAGACGAGGGTCTTCTCAAACGGTAGATTATTGTATAATGTTTTATTAATAAAGGGCACCGGTAGTTCGTGACAGTGGCTATCGGGGCGACGCAAGTTAACCCCGTTTTGATCTATTTGGTGTAGAGCCTATGACGTTTGATACAGCTGAGTTGCTCACCCGTGACGAAGATATCGACCGCGCCTCCCGTTCCTTGAAGGCCATGTCCCACCCGTTACGGCTGAAAATCCTCTGCACCTTGGGCGACAATGAGATTAGTGTGCAGGATATCGTTGAACAAGTGGGGACCTCGCAGAGCAATATCTCACAACATCTGGCGATTTTGCGCGACAAAGGCATTCTTGCCTCACGCAAAGACGCCAATCGTGTGTTTTACAAGGTGGGCGATCAACGCACCTTGCGTTTAATCAGCATGATGCGGCAGGTGTTTTGTACCAGCGAAGAAAAATAATGATGGTTCTCGCCGTGGCCATCGCGCCGCGCGCCCGCAATGACATATTCTTTTAATCATGATCAAGTACAGTGAGCCACAATAGGTAATCGAATGAACCAATATTTACAGTTTTTTTCCGAACATTATTATTTGAGCATCGCCTTTGTGGTGTTGCTGGGGATGTTGATCTACAGCTTTGTGGCCATCCGCTTCCGTGGGTTTGGCAGTGCGCACACGGCCGAGGCGGTGCAAATGATTAACCGTGATAACGCCGTGGTCCTGGACGTGCGTGAGGACAATGAATTTTCCAGTGGGCATATTGTCAATTCCATCCACATCCCCTTGGGTTTTCTCAAAGACCGTCTCCAGGAAATGGAAAAGCATAAAGACAAACCAATCATTGTCGGCTGCCGTTCGGGGCAACGTTCGCAGTCAGCCTGCGCGATGCTGAAAAAACACGGGTTTGAAAAGGTGTTTAATCTCAGCGGCGGCGTGACCGCCTGGCAAAGTGATAATCTACCACTGGTTAAGAAATAAAAAATCATGGCGGAGGTTATTTTATATAGCACGCGGTTTTGTCCCTATTGCGTTCGCGCAAAAAATTTACTGGAACGCAAGGGCGTCCCGTTTTCGGAAGTGCGGATTGATACCGACACCACGCAGCGCGATATCATGATCGAAAAGTCCGGCCGCCGCACCGTGCCGCAAATTTTTATCGGCGATTTCCACGTCGGTGGCTGCGATGATCTGTATGCCTTGGACGCCCGTGGTGAGTTGGATAGCAAGCTTGGCTTGAAATAACCAAACCGCGACCACATTACCGGACGCATGAGCCAAGCCATTCATCTCGTCTGCCCGCACTGCGACAGCATTAATCGACTGCCGGCGGACAAACCCCACGAACGCGGTAAATGCGGCCAGTGTCATCAGCCGTTGTTTGATGGACACCCCCTTGCATTAACCGCCCGCAATTTCCAGCAACACATCAGCCGCAATGATATCCCGGTGCTCGTTGATTTCTGGGCGCCCTGGTGTGGGCCCTGCAAAATGATGGCGCCGGTGTTTGCACAGGCCAGCGGTCAATTACAACCAAAAATGCGCTTGGCCAAGGTCAACACGGAGGCCGAACCGGGCTTGGCGCAGCAATACAATATTCGCAGTATTCCAACACTCGCGGTATTTCAGCAAGGCCGTGAGATAAATCGCATGGCGGGGGCGATGGATTTGGCGAGTTTGCTGCAGTTCGCCCGGCAATTTACTTAAAACCACGCAGATCGCGCTGCCCACACCGGGGGCTTTTTGTTACCATACGTGCCTTAATTGAATGGCACTAACAGGTTAACAAACTTATGAGCGAACAAAATTCCACGACCGACAAAAACAGCAGCGCACCGCAACAGCGTTTTGCTATTCATAAAATTTACATCAAAGACATTTCCTTTGAAGCGCCCAATACCCCGGCCAGTTTTAATCTGGAATGGCAACCACAGCATAATCTGGATTTGAACACGCGCGCCCGTGGTTTGGATGGACACACCTACGAGGTCGTGTTGTCACTGACGGTGACGGTAAAAGTTGGCGAAGAAACCGCGTATCTGGTGGAGGTGCAGCACGCGGGGATCTTTCACCTGGAAGGGTTTAGCGAGACCGAGATGGGTGGGATGCTCGGCAGTTTTTGTCCGAATATTCTTTTTCCCTATGCGCGTGAAGCGGTATCGGACATCGTCACGCGCGGCGGTTTCCCGCCGTTGTTGTTAGCCCCGGTGAATTTTGATGCCCTCTATGCGCAACACCTGCAACAGCAACAAACCAAGCCCGGCAACACCGTCGCCCACTAATTCATACCCAACCATGCGCAAGGATTTGCCACTGTGACACAACGACCGTTTGCGGTTTTAGGTGCGGGTTCCTGGGGGACGGCGCTGGCAATTCAGTTGGCACGCGCCGGACATCCGACCTTGTTGTGGGGTCGGCATGCCGATCACGTGGCGCGCATGCAGCAGGCGCGTTGCAATGCAGAGTATATTCCCGAGGTAATTTTCCCTGAGCAACTTAAGCCCAGCGCTGATCTCGCCCACTGCCTCGCGGTGGCGGGGGATATCCTGGTGGTGGTGCCGTCGCACGCATTTCGGCAAACCATGCATTCGATCAAACCGATGTTGCAGCAACATCACCGTCTGGCGTGGGGCACCAAAGGCCTGGAACAGGATTCGCGGAAATTACTGCATCAAATTGTTCAAGAAGAAATTGGTATCACCGTGCCGACGGCCGCTGTATCCGGACCGACCTTCGCCCATGAAGTGGCGCGCGGCATGCCCGGTGCCATTACCGTGGCCTCCAAGAATTCGCAATTCGCACTGGATGTCGCCACGGCGTTGCATCACGGTTATTTCCGTACTTATACCAGCGATGACATCATCGGCGTGGAGGTCGGTGGCGCGGTGAAAAATGTCATGGCGATTGCCGCCGGAATTTCCGACGGATTGGGTTTTGGGATCAATACACGTGCCGCGTTGATCACACGTGGTCTGGCGGAGATCATGCGGTTGGGTGTGGCGCTGGGCGGCAAGCGTGACACCTTCATGGGATTATCCGGCCTGGGTGATTTAGTCTTGACCTGTTCGGATGATCAATCACGTAACCGCCGCATGGGCCTGGCGCTGGGAAAAGGCAAAAGTATTCGCCAGGCCAAGGAAGAAATTGGACAAGTAGTGGAAGGCGTTTCCACCGCCAAGGCGATTCACAATCTGGCGGAGGATGTGAAGGTGATCATGCCGATCACCGAACAAGTCTATCGGGTGTTATATGAAGGTATGCCGCCGCGCGAGGCCGTGCAGAATTTAATGGATCGGCCACCGAAACCGGAATTGGCGTGAGCTGTGATTTGACCAAGCATTCCGCGACCAACAGTTGGTAAAAACCGCCAACAACCTTTCTTGTTGGTTCAACGATTCACCACCTCGGTGTGCGGCGAAATATGCAGGCTGTGTAGCAATTCCACTAACAGTACTTTTTCCTGTTGAATAAATCGATCACGCCGGGCATAGGGATAGGTTGATACTGAGGCGGCGGCGATATCCAGGCAATAGTCGAGAATATTTTGTTTGCGTGTTTGGGCGCGCGCGGCGTCGTGATCATTGTCGATGGCGGCCTGGGTCAAGGTGCGCAGCGATGACAACAAACCGCTGGCGGGTCGTTGATGCACGAAGTGCTGCAGAAAAAATGTAATGTCCGTGGCTGAGACGACTTCCACGCCGCCGGCGTCGTTGGCCAATTGCGCGGCAAGCTTCGTCGCAAATTCATAAATCAGGCTGATTTCCGCCGTCTGATTTTTGCCGTCGGACCAGAGCATTTCAACCAGTGGCACCAGGTCGAGCAAATAGATCAGGTTGCCGGTAATGCCATATTCGGTCTCCAGCACATGAATGATCTCATCCCGCGATAGCGGCGTGGCTTTCTGCATATTAGTCCTTGCTTATGCGCATCGGTGGGTGAACTTGCGATTTGTGCGTGACTATCCTAACAAAGCCACTGTCGTCTGGAAATAGATTGTTTCGCAAAGAGCGCCAGACGAATACACCGCCGTGCGTGCTCGACACGCTATGCAAGCAATGCTATTGTTTTAGCGACACCTGTGCGCGGATTTATTCCTGTTTGCAACTGGACAACTAACATGCCGACCAAGATATTTTTTGTGGTGATGCTCACTTACCTCGTCACAGCCGCCCAGGCCGAAGATGCGCGGCAATGGGTAAAAATGCCGGAGCAGATGCAAACCCATATGTTGTCGAACATGCGTGATCATCTCGCCGCGTTTAATGAGATCCTGCAATACCTGGCGGAAGAAAAACTCGACAAGGCCGCCGCCGTGGCCGAGCGTCGGCTCGGCATGAGTTCGCTGGAATTGCACGATGCCAGTCACATGGCCAAGTTTATGCCCGCGGGTATGCAAGCGGCGGGGACCAGTATGCATCATGCCGCCAGCCGATTTGCAATCAAGGCACAGGAAGGCGACGTGCTCCCCGCCTATAAGGCACTTACCGAGATCACCGCCACGTGCGTGGCCTGTCACAACAGCTATCGAATTCATTAACACAGCCTCTGGCGTGACATAACCCATTATGCCATCACGCTGAGCACCGGCGACTTAACCGAAAAATTCACTGATGTGAGAAGACTGCCCGTTTTGGCCACAGACGTAACCGTGGCGCTGTGCTAATGTCGCCGCAGCAAAACCGGTTTATTGCACGGTTATCTTTCCAAACTTATTTGAGAATGACATTCGCGTGACTGCGCAACACCTCGCGCCCTGGTTGGCGCAATTAAACGACGGCTTGCACACGATCCAGGTCGAGCTCAGCGACGCGGCAAAACAATCCTTGCTCGATTACCTGGCCTTGTTGAGCAAATGGAACAGTGCGTACAACTTGACGGGCATTCGTGAGCCCGAGGCGATGATCCCGCAGTTATTGCTCGATGCCTTGGTGGCGCTGCCCATCATTACACGCGGTCCGATCCTGGATGTGGGCAGCGGGGCGGGCCTGCCGGGCTTGCCCTTGGCGATTGCCCGGCCCGACTTGCGCTTTGTTTTGCTCGACAGCAATGGTAAAAAAATCCGATTTATCAAGCAGGTAGTGACGACGCTACAGTTGCCGAATGTAGATGTGGTACAGTCACGACTCGCGGCCTATGTCCCTGCGCAACGGTTTGCCTGGATCATCAGCCGGGCATTCAGTGAATTGCCCGGCTTCGTCAGCCAGACCCAGCACTTGCTGGCCGAATCAGGACGGTGGCTGGCATGGAAAGGCAGCGAACCCGAGGTTGAGATTGCCCAGGCCCAGCAGTGGGCAACGCTGGAACAACGTATAGCGGTGACGTTACCTGGGGTGACACAGGCGCGTTGTTTACTGGTATTGGCGCCACCACATTAAATGGAAGATAAAAAAAGCAGGCAGGGTTGGGGAGAAAAATGGCATGGCACGCATCATTGCAGTAGCAAATCAAAAAGGCGGAGTGGGTAAGACCACGACTTGTATTAATCTGGCTGCCTCCTTGGCCGCGACCAAGCGCAAGGTGTTGCTGGTGGATTTTGATCCGCAGGGCAACGCAACAATGGGCAGTGGGGTGATGAAAAAGCAACTCCGTCACACTACCTATGATGTGTTGATGGGCGAAGTGGCCATCAGCCAAGCGATCATGACGATCCCGGATCTGGGTTATGACATTCTGCCCGCCAACGGGGATCTCACGGCGGCGGAAGTGGCCTTGCTCAGCCATGCCGAACGTGAAAGCCGGTTGCGCAATGTGCTTCGGCAAATTACGGATCGCTACCAATATATAATGATCGATTGTCCGCCGTCATTGAACATGCTGACGCTCAATGCCCTGGTGGCGGCGCACTCGGTGATGATCCCGATGCAATGTGAGTATTACGCGCTGGAAGGATTATCGGCGTTGCTGGAAACCGTCAATCGCATTCAAGCCAGCGTGAATCCCGAATTGAAAGTGGAAGGCCTGTTACGCACCATGTTTGATCCGCGCAACAATCTGGCCAACGATGTGTCGGGACAGTTGATCATGCACTTCCCGGAAAAGGTGTATCGCACGGTGATCCCGCGCAATGTGCGCCTGGCCGAGGCCCCCAGTCATGGCATGCCGGTGATTAAATATGACAAGACCTCACGCGGTGCGTTGGCGTATTTAGCGCTGGCCGGTGAGTTGTTACGTAAACATGAAAACACCAACTTGATCAACGCCACGCTCGGTTAATGGATGTTTGTGGTAGCACCGATAAAGTACGAATCATGAAAAAAAGAGGTTTAGGTCGCGGGCTTGATGCCCTGCTCGGTGAAGGTTTTCACAACATCGAGACGACACCCCCGTCAGCATCGGTGGGTGTGCACGAATTACCGGTGGATGTGATCACACGCAGCCGATTCCAACCGCGTCAGGATTTTGATCCGGATGCCCTGCAAGAACTCGCCAACTCTATACGCGCCCAAGGTGTGGTACAGCCGATTGTGGTGCGGCCGATGCCCGGTCAAACCAATCGCTATGAACTGATCGCCGGTGAGCGCCGCTGGCGTGCCACCCAATTAGCCGGACTGCATAACATCCCGGCGGTGGTGCGCGATGTGGATGATCAATCCGCGATGGCGATGGCCTTGATTGAAAATATTCAACGCCAGGCGTTGAATCCAATGGAAGAGGCCGTGGCCTTGCACCGCCTGATTGATGAATTTGGCTTAACCCATGAACAAACCGCTGATGCGGTGGGGCGTTCGCGCGTCGCCGTGACGAATCTGTTGCGCCTGCTGACGCTGGAGCCGGAGGTGAAAACCCTGTTAGTCAAACGCGAGCTGGAGATGGGCCATGCCCGCGCGCTGTTAGGATTGCAGGGCACGGCGCAGATACTGGCCGCGCGGCAGGTCGCGCAACGGGGTTTGTCGGTGCGCGAGACCGAAGCCTTGGTGAAGAATGCCGACAGCAAGCCCAGCAAAAAATTAACGCCGTCGTTGGATGCAGACACGCAACGCCTGCAAGCGGATCTATCGGACAAGCTCGGTGCCAGCGTGGAGTTTCAGCACGGTAAACAAGGTAAGGGCAAAATCGTTATCCACTATAACTCCCTTGACGAACTCGACGGGATTCTTGAGCATATTAAATAGGAGAACAAGCGACATGAATTATTATCTAAAATTATTCAGCTATGGAGTGGTGTTGTCCGCGGTTGCGACCGGCAGTGTGTTTGCCGATAACGACAAAGAACAACAGATGTATAACATGCGCAAGAAAGTGGTCGAGAGCAATCTCTATGTATTTAAGAGCCTGTTTGATTCGTATAAACAGGATACCTCGGCCTATCCGACCACTGACCAGGGGTTCAAGGCGTTATTGGAAAATCCATTGAGCGGCGCCAATGCCGCGAAATGGCAGGGACCGTATCTAAAAGAAGTTTCGCCCGACCCATGGGGTCATCCCTATCAATACCAACGCAACGCCGATGGTAACATCGAAATATTTTCATTCGGTCGCGATGGTAAAATTGACGGGCAGGGGATGGATAAAGATATAAAACTCAGCGATTTCAAGTAGACGAAAACACCAAGACAACGAACACATAGCAGATTGATTGCTGCGGTTTATTGCCGCCACCCGCCAGCGCGGTGAGTTTTTACCAACGGATCGTTTTTACAAATAGATAAATAAAGGAGCAGTCATGGGGACATCAGCCATCATCACCTTAGTGGTTATTGCAGTTATTGTGTTTTATGTCATTGGGATGTTCAACAAACTGGTGGCGTTAAAAAACCGCTTCAAAAATGCCTTTGCGCAGATTGAAGTGCAACTCAAACGACGTTATGACTTGATCCCCAATTTGGTGGAAACCGCCAAGGGTTATCTCAAACATGAGCGTGAAACGCTGGAAGCCGTGATCAGCGCACGCAACATGGCGAGCAAGGGTTTGTCCGCGGCAACCGCGGATCCCAGCAATCACGAGGCAATGCAAAATTTGAATCAGGCCGAGGGCAATCTGGCCGGTGCCTTGGGACGCTTGAGCGTGGTGATGGAGGCCTATCCGGATCTGAAGGCCAATCAAAACATGATGCAAGTCAGTGAAGAGTTAACCAGCACTGAAAACAAAGTCGCCTTCGCCCGGCAATCCTTTAATGATGCGGTGATGGAATACAATTCCTACAAACAATCCTTCCCGCAAAATGTCTTAGCCGGCATGTTTGGGCATAGTCAAGATGCAACGCTGTTGGAATTTGCCGACACGGTTGCGATGCAACAGGCGCCCAAAGTCTCTTTTTGAGTTGAGTCGCAGTGAATTTCTTTGCGGCCCAAACCAGTGCGCGCCGATCCACCACGTGGATGGTGGCGTTGTTTGTCATGGCCGTGCTCAGTCTCATTGTCATTACCAACCTCCTGGTGATGACGGTGATCGCCTATTTGGCGAAAGATGATCGCGTCAAGGCGCTGCATATCGGCGCGCAGTTCGATTGGGGGACTTTTTTTCTCATCGGGCTTGTCGTGGTGGTGGTGGTGCTGTCCGGCACGCTCTACAAGATGTCGCAACTCTCCGGCGGCGGGCGGGTCGTGGCGGAGTCCCTGGGTGGACAGCTGATTCCACAAAACAGCCGTGATCCCCTGCAACGCAAAATATTGAATGTGGTTGAAGAAATGGCGATTGCCTCGGGCGCCGCCGTACCCAGCGTCTATCTGCTCGAAGGTCATGATGTCATTAATGCCTTCGCCGCAGGCAATTCCCCCAGTGATGCGGTCATCGGCATCACGGAAGGCGCGGTACGCTATTTAACCCGCGATGAACTGCAAGGTGTTATTGCGCACGAATTCAGTCATATCTTCAATGGTGACATGCGGTTGAATATCCGCTTGATGGGTGTGCTGCACGGCATCTTGTTAATTGGCATCATTGGCTATTACGTTATGCGCTTCTCGCCTTCCAGCCGTGATTCACGCGGTCGTGATGGATCTGCCTTTTTAATGTTGGGCCTGGGCTTGATGGCGATCGGCTTCTTAGGCACGTTCTTTGGCCAATGGATCAAGGCCACGGTGAACCGGCAACGTGAATATCTCGCGGATGCCTCGGCGGTGCAGTTTACCCGCAACCCGGAGGGCATTGCCGGCGCGCTGAAAAAAATCGGTGGCCTCAACAACGGCGCCGCGATCGAATCACCCGCGGCACCGCAATACAGTCATGCCTATTTTGCCAACGGGGTGAATTCATTTTTGGTGACCATCTTTGCCACTCACCCGCCGTTGGAAAAAAGAATCAAACGGGTCGAGCCACGTTGGGACGGTCATTTCATCACACCCAAGGCGCTGGAGGCCAATCCCGCGCAAGACACGGTCAGTGCGGCGGCGCCGAACATCGATAAAATGAAAGTGGTCAGCGCGGTGATGGGTGATGCGCTGATGGCGATCGACATGATGGGCCAACCTGGTCGCGCGCACATTGAACATGTGCGCGGTGTGCTCAGTGACATCCCTGAAGCAGTGATGACAGAGGCCCATGACACACATGGGGCGCAAAGCATCGTACTGGCCTTGCTGGCCGACACCAATCCGGCAATTCGTGCGCAACAGTGGAATATTCTGCACGCCTTGCCGGACAACGCCATTATCGAAAAAACAACGCGATTGGTTGATGCCGTACGGCAATTGCCGCGCGCCAGCTGGTTACCGCTGATTGACCTGAGCATTCCCGCGCTGCGGACGCTGTCCCTGCCGCAGTATGAGCAATTCAAAAATACCATGCTGGGCTTTATTAAAGCGGATGAGAAACTTGCACTGTTTGAGTGGGTGCTGAAACAAGTAATTGTCCGGCCGCTGGATATGTTGCATGGCCTGCAGAAACCCACGCAGGCGGTGCACAACTATATTGCTGATATCAAACAACCGTTGGAAACCGTCTTGTCGATCATCGCCTATTCGGAACAGGCCAATGTAGAACAAGCGCAAGTCGCCTTTGCTGCGGCAACAAAAGCCATAGGCGCGACCGCGCTAAAAATGATGCCGCGCGCTGACATCACCCTGAAGAGTCTGACCACGGCGATGGAAGAATTGGCCAAGGTCAAACCCCTGATTAAGGCGCGCATTCTCAAGGCCTGTGTGATATGCATAAGTAGCGACAACCAGGTGACCATCGCCGAAATGGAAATTCTGCGCGCCATCGCTGCCACGCTGGACGTACCGATCCCGCCAATATTGCCCGCCGCGTCAGTGATGCAAGCCGCGCAAATAAACCCCTGACTTTAACCCGCGGCTACGGCACCGACGTTTGCCGTCCTCTCCGTCCATGGAGTCGTGGGTCGGTATGACAACTGATCAATTCGTCGTTGCAAACCGTTTTCTAGGGCTGACTCAAGTTCGACAAGTCAGCTGAATATATTTTACGAGGATAGACCAATGAAAAATAAACTCTTGCTACTTTGCTGTGTGATTGTCCCCTGTGTCGTTCATGCCCAGCCGGAATTAAAAGGCAGTCCCGACGAACTCAGTCAATATTTACTCGATGAAAAAAAACTGGTGACACTGGTGGGTGTGGGCGAGCAACGCGTCGAGGCCGATACCGCCCGCGTCTATTTGCTGGTCAAGACCAAGGACGGCAAATTTCACGACGCCTTGGAGAAAAATAAATCGCTGCGTAGCGCGATCAAAAAGAAACTGGAGACCGCCGCGATCGGTGCCGACAGAATTATATTTTCCAAATTTTCATCGGTGCCGGGTTACGGTTGGTTCGGTGACAAACCGACAAGCTACGAAGTCAGCAACGAGATTAATGTCAGCATCAGCAAGGAAGATGAGATGCTGGTCATCGCCGAGATTATTGATACGATGCCCGCCGTATTCTTTGGCCGCACGGAAATAAAACATAGCAAGAAAAGTGAAGCCAAGGCCGCGGCACTGGAAAAATCCTTGCAGGACGTGTCCACCAAAAAACTGCAATATGAAAAAAGCCTCGGTATTAAATTATTTCCGGTGCGCATCGTGGAGCAGGCGGTCCAGGAAAATCAACAAGGCCTGCGCAGAACGCCCGCGAAATACCAGACGCAAAGTAATATTTTAGCCAGCGGGATCAATGTCGCCGAGGTGAATCTGGAACAGGATACGGACAATGCAGGCGGTTTTGGCGAGTTGCTGTACCACGCGCAGACTACAATTGTATATACAATAAAGTAACCATGTATTCAGCGGTCGAGACAAAAACCGCGGGCAAGTAACAATTGATGTTCGCAATAATAATGCAGCACTCATTGGAGTGAGGGCTTCTGGTAGCCGGGCGCCGCCATCAGCGGGGCTGTTTGATAAGAAAAATCCATTGCTGAAACAACAGGGAAGGTTGCCACATACATTTGATAGGATGTGTTTGGTCTGTTGCTCAAGATGGGCGGGAAAATTGCCGATAAATGGGTGACTTTTCAAAGTGAATGGCATGACAGTGGAGAATTTGTGAATGATGGAGCGAGAAGGGGCTTTCGACTTTCTATTCTCCGGCACGCTCATTGCGCTATTTTGAACTTCAGTAGGTTGACCCCGGCGATATGCAGCCGGATTTCCGTTACCCGGTATGTAAAGCAAGGAGTTCTTCATGAGTACACGTTGGAACAGGCTGAATCTGTGGGTGCTGGCGATGGCGATAATGGGCGCGCCCTTTTCGATCAACGCGGCGGAAGAGCAGAAGCCGCTGGTCTTTGGCATAGTTTCCAGCGCCGAGCCGGTGCGTGTGTATGCCGAATGGCAGGCGTTCGCGGACTATCTTTCGAGCAAGATCCAGCGTCCGGTGAAAATGGTGGTGCCACGTGGCCTCGATAAGCTTGCGGAGGCTATCGACAAGGGCGAGGTGGATGTGTTTTACGTCAACTCGCTGATCTATTTCCGCCTGATGGAAAAGGGCAAGGCGATTCCGGTTGCGCAACTGCAAAACGTGAATGGCAGGGTATTGAACACCAGTGTCGTATTCGCGCGTACCGACAGCAAGATTCAGAACCTCAAGCAGCTCAAGGGGGAAAAGATGGCCTACATCAGCCCCCTGGGTTCCGGCGGTTACCTGGCCCCACGTGCCCTTTTGTATAAAGAGGGCATTCAGGCCGGGGAGGAGGTGAAGGAAGAGTTCACGCAAAATATCAGCTCGTCCGTGCACAAGGTACTGCTGGGCGATGCCAAGGCCGGGACCATGTGCGGCCTTACCTACAAACTGATCAGCAATAAGATCGATACCCATGAACTCTCGATCATCGCGACCACGGATGAGTATCCGGAGGATCTGGTGGGCGCCCGTCCGGACGTGTCGCCGGCAACCCTCAAGCTCGTGACCCAGGTACTGCTGGAAATGAACCAGAGCGATAACGGCCGTAAAATTCTTGCCGAGATGCAGGCGTTGCGCATCGAGAAGTTTGTGCCGTATGACCCAACGGTCACCGAGCCGGTTACGCGCAAACTCTTGCGGCAGGCGCACCTGAAGTAGGCAACACCATGCCTGTCTTGTCGCTGCAGGCACGTCTGCTTGTCGGACTGACTGCGTTGTTCGTCGTGGCCATGGTGGTGCTTGGCTATGCGCTGATCGATGAGGCGCGCAGTCGTCACACGCAGTTTGAACTCGAGCAGGCCCATTACCAGGCGCGCACGCTGGCCGAGACCAGCGTCGGTGCGGTGATCGGCGAGGATTTCGAGCTGATGGAGCGCCTGGTCGGCGCGGCGCTGCCTTCGCGCCATTATGCCTATGCGGCGATCGTGCGTCCGAACGGTCAGGTGCTCACGCACACCGATTACGCGCTCGTTGGCCGTCGCCTGGATAGCCCGCCCGCTGCCGAGCCATCCGAGCAGACACTCCTATATAACAACCGCCCGGTTCAGGAGATCGGCTATCCCGTTCGTGCGGGGCGCGCCCACGTGGCCGGTGCCCTGGTCGCCTATTATCTCGATGAGCAACAACTGCTTGCTTCCACGGCGATCTACAAGATCGCGTTGATCGTGGTGCTGTTGCTGGTAGGTCTCGGCGTTGGTGCCCTGTTTGTGTCCCGGCTGATCATCTCGCCTGTAAAAATGCTCACCGACGCCGTAAGCCGGACTTCTTTGGACAATCGAGATACCGAGACGCTGTCCTCACAGTTGCTGGACCGTCCCGATGAAGTCGGTCAGCTCGCGCAGTCGTTCAGCACCATGACGCGACGACTGCGACAGGCCTACGAGGGCGTGAAGCGCAGCAACGAGCAATTGGAACAGCGGGTGGAGGAGCGCACGCGCGAGTTGCTGGACGCCAATCTGAGAATTGAACGCGACCGCGCGCACATGGCCGCGGTCATGGACAATGTCGCCGAGGGCATCGTGACGCTTGGTGATCACGGCCGGATCGAATCCATGAACCGCGCCGCCGAACGACTCTTTGGCTACACCATGGCCGAGCTGGCCGGCAAGGATACCGATGTGTTTATCGCTGACGTCTCCCGGTCGCAGCATCGAGAACGCATCGAGCGCTATCTGGTTACCGATGTCGGCACACCCGTCAGCCACGCGACTTGGGAAGTCACTGTCCAGCGCAAGAATGGATCACAATTCCCGGCCGAGCTGGTGATGAGCGTGATGCACACCGGCTCAGCCCGGCACTTTATCGGACTGGTGCGCGATATCACCGCGCGCAAGGCGGAGATGAATGACCTGGAACACGTCGCCAATCACGATGCGCTGACCGGACTTTACAACCGTCGTTATTTCGTCACCGAACTGGAGCGTTGGCTGACACTGGCGCGTCGCGGTCACCATCCCCCGGCGGCACTGATGTTCATCGACCTCGATAAGTTCAAGGAGATCAACGATATCTTCGGTCATGCGGCGGGTGACGAGGTATTGATCCAGGTGGCCCGGATTCTGCGCGAACGCACACGCGGTTCGGATATCGTGACCCGTATGGGCGGCGATGAGTTCGCCGTGTTGCTGCACGACGTGAGGCCCGAGACGGCTTTGCAGGTTGGCGAGTTGTTCCGCGAGCAAGTGCAGCAATACCAGTACCACCAGGGTACGGAGAAGGCCGCGATCGGCTGCTCCATCGGTATCACCCTGATCGATCACAATGCCGGGACGGTGGAGGAGACGCTGGCCCGCGCCGACCAGGCCTGCTATGAATCCAAGCGTGCCGGCCGTAATACCGTGCGGTTGTTTAATTAGCGTGTTTGCAAAGAATAAACATGGCCGTAAAGTTTTCTCAACTTCAAACCGTGCCCGCACAATTAACTGATGAGAGAAAATCGGATCGCCGACGTCGCGGGGTTTTCGTTGCACGCGGGTGTGTGCGCCAAGGCGCATCAACGCGACAAACGCGAACGCTTGTGTCGTTACATTGCCCGCTCGAAGGTTGCCATATATTTCGCAGCTTGTTGCTAAACTCGAAGTTAGCCCGCGTCTCGTCGTTCCGGCCAACTCCGGGCTTGAACCGGAGGCGCGCCGGAATCCAGTAATACAATAGGTTGCTGGCAGTCGACGTTAGTCGGGTTAAATAATTTTTATTGAGCAATGCCATTTTCAACAAGCTGTTAAATAGGGTGTCGTTTGGTTTGCTGCCAAGCGGGGC
>Ga0315281_10002851_pt1 | contig 25528 bp, 20 predicted proteins | sample YL17G07_0_MG_FD_204540 | JGI IMG/M metagenome (GOLD analysis project Ga0315281, IMG submission 204540) | Sediment microbial communities from Yellowstone Lake, YNP, Wyoming, USA - YL17G07_0 | ecosystem: Environmental > Aquatic > Freshwater > Lake > Sediment | place: USA: Wyoming | collected... | reverse complement strand
AACTTTTTTTCTCACCCGTCCCTCCCCGATGTCATCCCCGTGAAAACGGGGAACCAGTCCCGTACTTAAAATTACAAGAGTCTGGATTCCCGTTTGCACTGGAATGACAACTTTTTTTCTCACCCGCCCCTCCCCGATGTCATCCCCGTGAAAACGGGGAACCAGTCCCGTACTTAAAATTACAAGAGTCTGGATTCCCGTTTGCACGGGAATGACAAAAAAGAGGGCAATCAGCGAAAGCCAAACCGGGGGGTTGCAAACGCGTGGCGGTTTACGGTAAAATCCGGGGGTGCGCAAAAGCGCACTTTAACGTAGCGGCTTGGAACATGATTAATAGGGGAATTTTCCAGGGTGTTTTTTTTGTTGACATTAATGTTGCGAATGATATAGATTTACCCGTATTATTGTTTAGGGTATTTACGCTTGGGAAGTAAAGTGGAAATTAAGTTTAGTTTGCTTTGTTACCTTTCGTTGTAAAAGGAGGTGCGAGAAGGGGAGAGGATCAAAGGCCGAACGGAACGCATTCCTTGAAAACATATAGGATGGTAAGTTATATTAGGCTTTAAGTTTTTTTTATTAATCTAAATAGGAGGTACTAAAATGATATTTCGTGGAAAAAAACCAGTCACGGCTTTCATAGCCGCGGCCGCCCTTGTCGTGGCGTTCGTCGCCTCGGGGTGTAGCGGTTCCAGCAGCACCAGCACAACCGGCTGGACTCTCGTGGGTAAAGTAATCGACGCCAACTCAAGGGTCGGCGTCGCGGGCGTAAAAGTCTGCGTGAAAATCAACGGCAATTGGAACAACTGCGGCACCACGAAGGACGGCTCCACCGGCTCCATGCCCGTGCAAGCCAAACCTAAATACGACACCGGAAGCACCCGTGGCGATTTCCTTATATCCGGGCTTCCTTATCTTTCCCAGAGCACCCCGGTCATAGTCCAGCCGACTTTGGCCAGCGGTTACGCCCAGTTCACCACTTCGGTTAACTTCACCGCGAGCGGTACGAACACGACCTCGGCCGGTAATGCAAACGGTCAGTGGGACATGGGCGTTTTGTCGGTTGACAAGGGCGTCGCCGTCAAAATCTTCATAATCACCAACACCCCGGCGGTGCCTGTTAACACCAACGGCGCTCCGATTTACTTCAAGACTTCGGGCTTGGGCGATGTCAACGACGTTCTCGCCACCTATGTGTCGGGCAACCAATACACCATCACCCTTCCTAGGAGCGGCGACGGACTTCTCGGTCTTACTGCTGGTAACAGCCAATTTAGCAACGGCAATAACACCGGTAGCGGCACCGCCTTCTTGGTGGTTCCTCCGTTCAAATCGGCGTCCGGCCTTTATTATCAGGGCGGCAGGGAAAACGTCAAATGGCAGGATTTGATGGCCGAGGCTAACCCGGTTATCAACTTCACCGTTGACGCGACCACCATGCTCACGAAACTTGGCGTCGTAGCCACAAACTACACAACAATGACCGACAACAGCGCGGTTCTCGGCGCGGCTCCCACGTCGGTGGCGGTTACGACCAACGGTCTCACCAAGACCGGGATCGTTCAACTTTACTTGAACCTCCCCGTAACGCTCGTCGTCCCGACTTCGGCCGACGCGACTGCGGCGGTCTCCAACCCGTACGTCATCTCGTTGTCCTACACGGACTACTTTAAGACGTTGACGAAGGCGCCGAGTCTTGTGGTTCAGACGGTTACCGCGGTGGTTGACACAACCGACAACGCCTTGATTACCATCACGCCGACGGCAACTCTCGTCGAAAACCAGACCTACCAGGTTTCCGGCAGGGTACAGGTCGCGTCTGACTGGGCCAATGCTCCCGGCACAAGCGGCACCAACGGCACGGCCACATTCCTTGACTTGGATACCGCCACCGCGGAGGCCAAAACTTTCTACGTTTATCCGGCCGCCGCGACTGTCGCCGGCATAATCGCCCCGGTTCAGATTGACAACAAGAATGGCTGGTCCGGTTACACAGCCGGCGTAAAAGGCGCCGCCTCCGCCAAGCTCGCGAGCGAGACCACCAACGCTTCAGCCGGCGGTGCGTCCACCCCGTACCTGATTTTCCCGGAAATGGTCTGGGGCACGGTTCGCCTCATAAACTATCCGGGCACCATATATGAGTTCCAGCAGAAAGCCTTGACCGGCACGGTTTTCTATTCGTCCAACACAACTCCGCGCGGCGGCGTGCAAATCGGCGGCACCGGCACGTCGTTTGACGCCCAGCTCCAAATCGGTGACGAGTTCACCGACGCGGCAGGCGTGGTTTGGAAGGTTATTTCGCTTAACAGCTCGACCTCGTTGTTCGCCGCGGCGACCCACAACTCGGCCGGAACCTCCATCACGAGCGTCGGCAACGTGGCGTCCCCCGGTATAGCGGCCACCGTAACCCTTAGGGAAGGCTTCTTCTCCACCGGTACGACGACCAACACGATTACCAGCTCACAGCGCGTTAGCAAAAGCTACACCAACGACATCACAAACGGCGACGTGCTCAGCATCGCGGGTACGCAGTACACCGTTTCCAGCGTGAGCAAGAGCCTTGCTGGCGCCGGCCTCGGCAGGGATCTTATCGTCTCGCTCGGCGCGGCCGACCAGACCGTTCTTGGCGACGGTAACATTGACAACGGCGGACACGGATATCCGTTGAAGACCACCACCCTGACGGACAACATATTGGTTTATGGCGCTTGGGGCGCTATCGCCGCCGGTACCACGCAGACGGCCGCCAATTCGACGATTTCAGCGGTGAACGGAGCTGTCGCGGCCAACACCGGCGTGGCCGACATCGTCTACTTTGATCAATTTAAAATCTCCGTGGCGAAAGTCGCGGCCACCACGCCCGTCACCGGCGCTGGCTACAGCATTGGCGCATTGGGCTTGGCCACAGGCTATGCGAACGCCGCATGTTCCGGCACGATTACTTCGACCAGCGCGACACTTTCAATCGGTAGCGCGAGCTTGACCGGTTGTAAGGTCGGCGACCTTCTTGCGGTATACGGCGGCATAACCAACGGTACCGCCTCGGTAATCGCCGTTGTGCAGGTTAACAGGCTTAATGACAACACTGGCGCAGTTACCACCGCGGCATATCTCACCAGCATAGTTGTGGGCGCGGGATACACGAACGGCGCCCAAACCGCCAATTATATCGGCACTTTCTTTGACATCAATACTGGTGCCGCCGCTGGTAGCGGAACATTCTCCACTACGCCTCTTGTCACTACCGGTCTCGTTACCCCGCAAATCAGCGGACTTCTGTTCCAGACCCCGACTTTCCAAGCTGGCGGTGCTATACCGATTGCCAGCTCCGGTACGGGTTCTTGTTTGACTACTGGTCCTACCGTCACGGTAACCGGCACAGCGGTCGCCACGGCTCTTTTACCAGCGGCTTGCGGTGTCAACACTGCGTTCAACGCGGGTGACACTTTCACCCTCACCGGTGGTACCACGGGTAACCCTGCGGTTGTCCAGGTTCAAACGGCTATTCCCACATCCGCTTCAGGAGCCTTGAGCACTGCTCAACTGACCTTAAAGGTTCTTTCCGGCGGCGCGGGTTATGCCGCGGGTGCATATGTTATGGCGCCTGCTCCCCAGTACGCCGCCACTCTTGGCGCGGCTGGTAGCGTTGTCACAACCTCCTGCGGTGGCGTTGCGGCTTGTATTTCAGCCGGCGGCTCGGCCGGCGCTATTGTCGGCGACCTAATCACGGTTTGGAACCCGAACGTCGGGACCGCGGTTGGTAACGGAATAGGCACAACACTGAGCGGCGGTATTGCCGCATCGCACGGCACCATCCAGGTGACTGGCGTCAACCCGAACACGGGTGTCATAACGTCAGGTGTGGTCGTGACCCCCGGTGTCGGCTACCCCGGCTCCTCGGCGTTGGGCACCACTCTTATCGCGCCTAACGCGGCCATCATATACCCGGTCGGTCTCCCGGGCGGCGTTCAGACCTACTTCCCGGTCATAACATTGGGTTCTGCTCCGACAATTCCGCTTGCCACCGGCACCTATGCCACGACCTTGACACTCGGTTCGAAGACTGAAAGGGGCGCGTTCGGCGACCTCCAGAAATTCGGCGGAAGTCAGGTTGACGCGCTTAGCGGCTACGTTCTTGCGGACTCCGCCTCCACCACCGGCGACATCGCGGGCCTCACGTACTCAATCGAGTACACGAACGCTTGCGGCAAGACCGGTCCTCAGTCGGCCAAAATCATCGGCAAAATTGCCTACCTTGGCGCGGTTGATACCGCCAACACCTTCAACTGGGGCGGATTCGACGCGGCGTCCTACTTCGGTTCAGCCGCCGCCGGCTCGGCCATGGTCTGCAACATGACCAACAGGGCGATGTTTGGTTGGACGGCAGGCGACAAGGTTGCCACCACCAACAACGCTACTGCGACAGGCATAGCCGGTCCGTTCGCCGGTTACTCCGTCTCGGATAGCTCCACTGGCACTCCGATGCAGATACGCTTGGATATCAACGTTGTTGACATGGCGGGCAACAGCCTGAAAGCCTTGGACACCAACTACGACGTCCATTGATACTTTAAAGTACGGGCGGGTTTAAAACCCGCTCCTACTGATACGATTCTTAAAAGGGCGAGGCCGAAAGGCCCCGCCCTTTTTTTTTGCCCAAAATCGGGGATTAACCGCCAAGTCGCCATTGGTAGCACAGGCATTCCTGCCTGTGGTTGCCGTGGAATCACAGCCAAGAATGGCTGTGCCACCGTCCTCTGGCCGCGCCACAGACCAAAGTCCGTGGTTTTTCTTGCTTCTTAATGCCGAACAATGTGATAATTCACCCATGTCAGTAGATACCCTGAAATTGTACGAACGCTTTCGCAAGACTGATTTATCTGAAGCCGCCTCAAAGGAAATAGCGGAAGCAATTAAAGAAACTAACGATGACTTGATAGATATCCTTGCCACAAAAAATGACCTTGCCTCTCTTGCGACAAAAGAGGACGTAGTCGCGCTTAGGGCTGAAACCTCGGCTTTGGTTGCAAACCTGAAGGTCGAACTGATTAAGTGGATGATAGGGGTTGGGATTGCCGGTTTCACCGCATTATTGGGTTTGTTCAAACTTCTAAAGCTCATATAAGCCTTTTTCCCGCCTTGCATTAGCGCAACGCGCAACAGATTCTCGTCCCTCCGCCGTGGCAACGCAAGGCAAGGTTGCCTTTGGAAAAGCGGGCGGTTTCTGATATTATCTCCATCTTGGCGGGTGCGAATTCATTCGCACCTACGGATTCGGGTTTCAATGGAGGATATTTAATGTATAGGTTTTTTGCAGTAGGTTTGTTTTTGTTGATGACGGTCGTCGCGCCCTTGTCGCCTACGGCCGAGGCCAAGTCGGGAACATCCAACCCTGAGGCCCCCGCGAAGTCCGACGCCGAAATCTTTAGGGACGCCATCAAGGAGCAAACCGAAATCATCAATAAAAACCCGAAGGACGTTGACGCGTATTACCGAAGGGGTAACGCCTATGCAAACCTTAAGGAATACAAAAAGGCTATTGACGACTACGACCGCGCCCTTGCGATAAACCCCAAGGAACGTCGCGTTTTGCTAAACCGGGCGAACTCCCGCGGCAAGTTCGGCGACCACAAGGGGGCCGTGGAGGACTATAGCAAGGTGTTGGAGCTCAAACCGACCGACACCACCGCCTTGTACGGTCGTTGCCTTGCCCGCGCCGCGTCGGGAAGTTTTGACGACGCCATAAAGGACTGTTCCAGGGTCATAGAACTTGACAATAAATACGCGTCGGCCTATGTGAACCGCGGAAGCATCTACAGCAATCTTGGAAAACATAAGGACGCGATAGCGGACTACAGCGAGGCTATCAAGCTTAATCCGAAGTCCGAGGTGGCGTATTACAACCGCAGTTCCGAGTACGGAGCCATCGGCGACTACAAAAACGTGATAAAGGACGCCACAACAGCCCTGGAGCTTGACCCGGCCAACGACGGGGCGCTGGCGAATCGCGGCAACGCCTACCTTAAACTCGGCAAGACCAAAGAGGCGATAAAGGACTTCGACCTGGCGCTCGCGCTGAACCCCAAATATGCCGTGGCGTATTTCGGCAGGGGGGCCGCCTACGGTAAACTGGGGGACAAGATGACGGCGATAGAGGATTACAAGAAAGCGGCCCGTCTCGGGCTCATACCCGCGCAGGAGTTCCTTAAATCGCAAAACGTCAAGTGGTAGACGTAATTAACGTATAGAATCGTAGTCCAATTTAATAAAGTTCAATAAACGCGATGCGATCCTTTAGCACGATGATTTTTGCCATTCCTCTCAAGCTAATTCTATTAACCCATTCGGTAAACGCCCCGGCCTTTTGATGCAACGACCCGTTTTGGTCTTTCTCGATAGTGGTGGTTTCCGTGTCGTATACAATGTAACTAAAACCCAGCGCCTTCAGCCTACGATAGGCCTCCTCGTCATTTTGTCCGTGGCTTAAACAGCTAAAAAAATCAAGCTGGTTGTCGGAAAAAACCCGCCGATCGTTCTCTTGAATGTAATATGTTATGAAAGTACCGATTCGATACACATAATTTTTGTCGGAGGCCGACTCCGGATTGTTATTTATTGTGTTGGCGATCGGGCCGTAATTCGCATTGGCGTTCTCAAGAGTTTCGGAGTAATTAGTGATTCCATACGCGTATTGAGCCAGCGCCAAATTGCCGAACAACACGCCGCGTAACGCGACCTGTGAGGCGAGCGCGAGGAGGACGAAAATCCAACCCGTGGCTCGGAGAAAAGGGGGGGCGTTAAAAATCAGGTATCCAAGAATAATTACTAGCGGCAAGAATCCGGCCAGGCCGTACCAGATTATCCCGTCGCTTACCAGCGCCCAAAAAAAACACGCCACGACCGCCAACACGACATTGGCCGTCAAAAGTCTGTTTCGTAATTTTGTGACGGCATAGCCGCAAGAGATCAAAATAAATGTGAACATCAACCCGTAATCAAATACAAAACCGACGGTGAGCGTTTCGGAGTTTAAGCTGGCGGCCGGGTTTAGCGAGATGCGTAGAGCCCAGTAAATCCAAAATGACAACCATGCCAGAGCGCAGGCCCACGCAGTAATGGTTTCACCCCTTCGCCAAATAGCCGTGCCTATGAAAGCCGGAAGTAGCGCCAGCCACAAGAAGCCGATGTCCACTAAAAAACCGCGCGTGGTCGTGTTCATTGTCGCCTTCCAAGGCAGTGAAAGGAATTTGTCAAAGCCTTTTTCGTTCCCTATATACCTTCCGCGTTCTTCTATGTCGCCGGTTTGACCGCATTGTGTTGAATCCACGCCGACTTTTTTCAAGTCCAAAACAAGCTTGTCCGAAGAACCGTAAAGCATGGTGTGCAAGGCGGCATTGTTGGGGACGACAGCGTTAACGAAGGCCCATGGCGCCAAGGCAATCGAAAAAAAGCAGGCGAAGACTCCTAAATGCTTGGCGAAATTCAAAATCTTTGACTTATGCCGAACAAGCGCAAACAGGCCCAGCGCCACCCCAAGAGCCAGGCTGGTTGTTGTCAGCGTTAATAGCAGGCTCTCCGGCAGACTTCCCCCAAGTTTTAGCTGATTAAATTTCCAAGTGACGTAAAACAGGAGGAGAAAAACCGCGAGCGCCCCCGAGCGTCCGAGATAAAACAGCACTATCATGACGGCCATGGCGAAAATCATGGACAACACGGCCAATTTGACTCCGACGCAGAATCCGGCGAATATCCCCGTCAACGCCAGCCATCTGAGCTCGCTTCCGCCCTCCAACCCGGATTCCGATCCGCCCCGCGCATCGACGCCGATATATCCGGCTCGCTTCATCCACTCAAACAATGAAAAAACCGCCAATACCACGAAATAAAAAAGAGTGGGGTCGGATTTCATGTCAAGCGCCGATTGAAACATTATCATCGGGGTGAGGTATATCACCGTAGAGCCTAGGAATCCTATTCCTAGTGAGAAAAAACGCCTGGCCAGCGCCATGGCGGCCAAAACCCCTAAAAAGGAGCCGAAAAAGGACGCGGATATTGCCAGCGTCACATTGTCAAAAAGCAAAAAGGGCAAGGTGATAATTAGAAGGTAGTTGCTGTATCCGACGCTTATAAGGCGATGATAGTGTGCCATGAGATTGGGGTAATTCAGATACACTCCGGTGTCGTCCCAGCCAATGGGGATTGGCCGCACCAAATCGTGGAAATTCAAGGCCAGAGCCAGCGTGAGGAGCAGGAACAAAAAATTCACCGGCGAGAAGACTTTGGTCCTAATAAAAATCTCGTGTGTGAGCAGTTGCCGCCAAAAATCGCCGACCGTCCTTCTCCGCCAAACGAAGACCCCGATAACGCCCAGCCATGCCACAACCGTGTAAAGCAAATGCGCGACGCCCAAAACAAACATTGCGGCAACGGCGACCGCCATTCCGGCGCCTATTGAAATAACAGACTTGTCCAGCGGCGAGTCGAATTCATATTTGTTGAGAACCGCCTCGCCCAGGGCGTAAAAGAATGTCGCTTGCAACAACAGAGAGCCGGAAATGCCAGTGAACCAAAGCATGACGTTGAATACCGCCGGAAAGGTCTCGGTTCTGCGCCAGAGGCCGCTTTGATACAGATAACTTGTGGATACCGCCAAGAGAAGGACGCCAAAAAATGCCCATAATAAAACGGGCGTAACCCTCATGTTCCATGTTTCGCGGCCTCGGTAAGAATACTGAATTAGCGCCAGGAGAACGTACAGCCCGGCGTATGCCGCCAGCATTTGCGCCGCGAAGAAATTTTGTCGAATATTCGACAATTGATCAGGATGTAAATCTAAGTAAGTATAGGCAATGAAACACATCCATGCGACTGCAATTGCCGTAAGCAGGGCCGAGGCCGCTTTTTTCAACATTGCCCAAGCCTAACTTTTTAAAGACGGTTAATCAAGTGCTTTCATCGGCCCTATGGCCGTGCCTAGGAGAGGCTTCAATGAAGACGGGGAAGGTCGGGTATTTGAGGGGGCGAGGAAAAACAAACCCTTTGCTTTCGCAAAGGGTGTTGTTGAAAAAATGGAGCGGGAGACGAGATTCGAACTCGCGACACCTTTTCCAATTCATTGTTTTATTGTAGCTTTACGTTTAGTTTTGTCCGCCAGATACGGTGCGGATACGGTCGGCGAGGGCTTTTTCATCGAAAAAACGCGGGCGTTTCTCACGGCCTCAAGTGGCAGAACCGAAGCGTCCGTGTACTTTTTTACCATGCGCCGATCCTTCCATCCGCCGTATGCCACGCGGGTATCTTCCGACACCCCGGCCTTTGCAAGCTGGGTATGGACGGAGTGTTTAAAAAGCTGATATGGGGTCATGTGTCCCAGTGCCGCCGCGTGTAGAGCCTCTTTAGTAATTCGGTAAAGATATTGGACGGTAAAATGATGGACGGCTCCCGCTTTGTCCTGATAGGTGAACAGTCTCGCCGCTGGCAGTTTCCCCTTTGTGGCCTTGCGAACAATCGGGACAGCCGCCGCCGGGATCGGCAACCAATGCTCCACGCCGGTCTTGTGGTGCATGACCCTGATGTCGCCGTGGCGGGGGCTTGTAAGCCTTACGTCGCCAGCCTTGAGTGTGCAAGATTCTCCATTCCTAAACCCCATCATGGCGTTGAAGAACACGAACGCGCGGAATTTTGGCCGGGTGTTGCGGACGACTAAAAGCTGATTCTCAATCGTTGTCCATTGCACCGCCGCCGATGGAACGGGCAATTCTTTTTTGCTGGGAAACACCGGCATTTCGACGGCGTTGATAATTTCCTCATTTTTGCAATAGATGAAAAAGGTTTTAAGCGCGTCCACCATGTCGCGCCTCCCTTTTGGGGAAACGGTGATTTTCTTTTCCTTATTGGTTTTTCGACCGGCGGTCAGTTCTCTTTGGTAGAGCGCACCCCTTAGATCAGGAAGCGCGTCAATGAGCGCGGTAATGTCCGCTTTTCGGAATTCTTTTATGTCTGCTTTCCCAAAGAAGGGTACGTAATAATTTCGGGTGTAGCTTTCGTATTTGGCAAGGGAGCTTGGCGCTATTTCACCGGCATCGACGCGCCGCCTCAATTTCTCAATCCATCGTCCGGCCTGAATGTCAAAGGCGAACTCGTTTTTATTGTCCGGCTGATACCTTCGGGGGTTGTGCGTACCGTTTGCGATTTCTACGTCGATCGCCCCAGCCAGCTTGATTGCGGTTTTCTCCCCGGAAAGTGCGTTTCCGTTAAGGTCGGAATAAATGGTGTATGGAGTGCCGTTAAGCCAATAGCGCAGAACATAACGCGAATCCTTCCCCGCCTCACGGGGTCTCTTATAAACTTTCACCACGTCCTTATCGTAAATCGTATTGGCGGGAGTGTAAAGGGTGGTTTGAATTATTCCATCGGAGCCTGACGGCGTGGCGGCGGACGGCAACGCTTCCAGCTTGGGCGCGGTGTTGTTTCGCACCGCCTCCCTTATGCCGTCGTTCCGCCGCCTTTTCATGCTAACGCCTAACGCCCCGCAACCACCCTAAAACCGCAGGAGTGTATTTGATGATATACGCGGAAAGGGCGACGGCGGTTGACCAAGCCGCCGTCAAAACACAAAGTGTCAATTCAACCGCAATTTTCCCAAAAAGTAGTGTGGGGCTGATGATTTTGACCTTGAGGATTTTTTCCAGTAGCCACAAGAACACCAACAATTGGATAAAAACTAAAATAGTGTTTGTCATCACCGCCTCACTTGCAGGAATTTCTTGCAGGTCTTTTTGCCGCTTTGTTAACCGCCTTGTGAACTGGACGAGGGACTTCTTCCGTGAAAAGCAAAGGATTAGAGGCGCACCGCTCGATCTTGTTGTTGGAACAATTTAGCTTTGTTTCTTCATAAGCAAGACCGCTGATTTTCAAACGGCGTAGAACGCCTAAACTGCCCGAAAAGGTCATAAGCCGCGCCCCTTGACCAGCAAAGTAAGCTCCCCAAAAGTGTTTCGTCCCTTCCGCGTGGCAATTGTTGAGGAATTCGCCCGTGTGGACAAAATGAATATTCACGCCTGAAAGTTTGTTGCCCGGCCTGATGTAGTAGGGGGACTGCTTCGCGCAGAATACGGCATCGGGGAAAACCGCCTTTGCCATGCTTTCCTTGGTTGCGCCCTCCATAGGCTGAAACGGTGATCCGAGGAGCAGAACTTTGAGTGGTCGGTTTTGGACTTCCTGTTTCTTGGCCTCCAAAAAGGAAACGAAAATAGGGAGGTTCAAGCCCCCGTCAACGCTTTGCGATTGGTGGTTTTTGAAATAGAGCAACAGGCGGTTTACGTCTCCCTGAAAATATTTTTGCCGTAGGCGTTGATGTTGAAGCTCGACATCCAACGGGTAAACGAAACGGGCGGCCTCTTGCATCGAGGCTGTGTCCACAACAAGAATTTCATCTCCGCGTTCCATCACCTCCACCTCAAAGATCATTCGGGCAACGATTTCTAGCGTCTTATTCAGCGTAGGTTTTACCTCCCTCATAGTGAAACCGATAACGTAGGTTGTGCCAGCGTGAACATTTGCCGCCCCCGTGGTGGGGGCGGCGTTGTTTTGAGAACACGCGGCGAATAGCATGACCAATACGACAATTATTTTTTTCATTGAAAACTCCTTAATCAAGCAGACCAAACGACAGCCTGTGTTGGTAATACCTCGCCTTGAGCAAGGCATTTGCTCTTTCAGAAAATTTTTCCTCGCCGTCAGCAATAAGTTTCAGCAAGGCTTGGTTGTCCGCAACCTTGCTCTCCCAATCGCTCACAGTTCGGTTGAGTTCGGCCAATTGGTTTGCAACTCGCACATAATCTAAGTTTTCTTTTACTACATCCCGCCCGCCATGCTCCCTGTGCTTCTCAGCCGCCGCTTTTATGCAAACAAAAGCGGCGATGAATTCTCCGAGTGCCTCTGAAAAAACAATAAGAAAATCACTTGATGATTCACCATCGGAAGCAACTGCCGAAGCAGCCGTGAAGTCTAGTGAAACACTTTGGTTGCCAACTCCTAAACCAATTTTTGCCACGGCAAATACGAGGCTGATTGCGGCTAACCCTCCGGCAATCTTCATAATAAGAAAATATGCCTTTGCGGCTTTTTCAGAGTACTGGTTTAGTGAGTAGTCAATCCAATACAGCGAGCTGGCACCCACCAAAGACCCGAATACTCCAAAGCACCAAGCCCGAAAGGGATGAGCTGAAAGCGATGGGATGCTAATTGCGACAGCATCGATTAAGCTTGCCGCCGCTCCTATAAATGAAAGAGCGGCAATTACAAATAACAGAAAGATGATTCTGTCCCGAATTGTCCATTGCTTTCTGCCAGTCTCGTCTTTAATGAAAAATCGTTGGGGGATCCTCTCCAAATCTTTTTGAATTGTCGCACGTTGCTTATAAATATCCGTAAGCTGATTGGTCGCATGGTTCGCAGAATTTGCAAATCCTTGCCGCATGTCCGAAACGGATTCACGATAAATTTCCCTATGACGCTTATCAACTTCGCCAATCACTTTGTCATCAAGCGGCTTTTTGCCTAGCCCCATTATTTTTTGTGCGACATAAGGCACATCAGTTTCGACTTTTTTGATGCGCGTTTGAACTAATTCAACCGTGTCTGCATGTTGAATATCCTGAACGGACTTCTTTCCTTTTTTATCAAATATGCTCATAGCAAAACCCTTTCCTGTGTAAAGTTGTTTTGCCGATGAACCTTGCGAAAATAAGTTTTAATCCCTAAAATCGTCTTGCGTTGTATATGGCTCATCGGCTGTTTACATCCAACAACCCCGCGCTCTCACTAGCGCGGGGTTGTTTTTTTGCGGCTTTTATTTTTCCTCCTTTCCGCCGTTATTTTTTTTAATGGCACCACGCCATTTGCTGAAAGCCAGTAAACGATATTGGTTTGGCGACAGGTTTACAGGTTAAGGTGTTAAATCTTGAACAGGTTTTTGAGATTGATTGAAAATATTGCGTTAAAAACAGAACAGGTTTTTTATTTAGCGTGAAACCAAAAGTGTTCTTTTGTTTGCGACATTGCGTTTATTGGGAGGACATCCCCCGTTTTTATTCTTATCTGGACTGACCACGCGAGCTATTAAATCGTCTCTTCCTGCCACTTCAGGTCTATTTGAAGCAATCCAGTTTTTTATTTGCTGTTTTATCCCACGAGTTGGATTGCATTGTTCATTTTCCAAAAGTGCCATAAAAACACTAACGCATGCTTCAAGTTTAGGAGAATAATATTTATGGGTTTTATCTAAGTATGGGGTTTTCTGATTGATTAAATCTGAATTTTTCTTTTCCGCCTCATCTAGCCTTTTATTGCATATTTTTTGTTCTTCTCTACATTTTTCTAATTCTAGCTCAAGTTTTTCAATTGTAGGAGGAGCAAAGAAATAATCAGGATTTGACTCAACCTTTGAAATTGCCAATCGAAGCCCTGCAATTGCACTATTGATAACATGATCATTATTCTTTTCATACACCGCCAAACTGGAATGAAAAATATCTCGCACCGCACCATTTATGTCATTGATTTTACGCTCTATAAATTGATTTAGGTAGTCATCAATTTGACTTATTGCGACTGCCGCTTGCTCTTGAATTGAATTTATTTCATCAAAAGGCATTGTATTATCAGGCGTTGCATCTTTTGAAAGCAACATCCTCTTGATCTCAATAAACGATTTAAGCGCAATTCTAGCATTCCTAAGAAAATGTTTCCTGTCCATAGGCGAGTTCCTCCTACTGACTAATTTGTGGAATCTTGTGAAAATTTTTCGAACTTTATCAGATGCTGGCAAATGAAGTCAATAAATATTTACTAAAAAAATCGACTTAAAATTAAGGTCTTTCTAAACAATGAGATGGATGGCCGGGTTTTTCTTAGTCGGTCAAAATAACAAGTGTTATATTTAAATCTTGGAAACTATTTCATTATTTAGACAGTGAAAATTTTAATCATTAAACATTTAATTTCGGCATTTCTTCTCATTCGACGTTAACATTGAGGAACATATTTATTGTGATTTAAGTGGTTGAAAGGCTGATTTACATAGTCCACAAAGAATATCGCCTTTTTGCAAGATCAGTTTTGTGCATCTTATAGTCCTTGGAATTTCACATTTACATTTACAACTGGGTAACTCCCTATGCTTGGTTTGCAAGGATTTCCAAACGTTTTCTATTGTTTTGACGGCAGTTGACCCACGATTAACTTTGTCATTTTCATTCATAACTTAGCCATCGTACTTCACGCTGACCGGGAAGTACGTACATAATGAAAAAGTTATTGCTTTTTAAATGAGGGACGACTGGATTAATGGTCGGCAAATCCGGTTTGCTTGCGAGAGGCTATTGCGCGGTCGAGGGCGGCATCTGATTCTTGTTTGCTTTGTTTTACGAAAGCATCGTGGGCGGCGAGTGCCTCAAGGTGCTTGCGTTTACGTTCGGCAAGCGCGGCGCGTTGGGGGCTGGAAAAATCCTTGATGATCGCACACGCGGTGTAGGCGGGGAGATTCTCAATTATTTTTCGCTTCAACGTGGCTTCGACTAGATCAAGGTTTTGGCAAATACGAGCTAGGTCGTAGGTTTTGAGGAATTCGCGGGCTTGGGGTTCGGCGATACCGAATTTGAGAAGGCGGTGAAGTAAAGCGGCTTGGGGCGGGGGCAGTTCCGCGATGCTTTCAGGGGTGGGAGCGATCAGCGGAGAGGAAGGGTTAGCGACAGGAAGGCCGACCTGGGGGGGAGGTGTGGGTTGCCAAGTCGGGTTTTTCTGGACGTGGAAACGTACGGCAACGACACGACGGCATTCTTTCACATATTCCGCATTTATCGTCAAATCCGAAAGGCGATTGATTTCTTCCAGCGGCTCTTTTATCAGGCGGCGGTTAAGGGCGCGGAAGTCTTCATATTCCCCCGCGTCCAGCCCCATCAGTTGGCGATATTTTTCAATCGGGATAAACGGCGTTGCGTTCAGGCCTTTGTAGTCGGCGGCGATGCAGTAGAGAGCCAGCGAGTATTTGGAGGTAAAGCGGTTGACGATGGAAAGGTTGAGCAGGGCAAACATTCGCGGGTTGTGGAGCCGTTCGCGTAAAAAGGTCGAGTAGTCATATTCGAGCAGTCCGGCTCGGATACGAACACCCGCCAGCAGGGAGGCTACGCCCCATTCCGTTTCCTTGCACTTGTTCAAAATATTCCATTCGACTTTTACGTCCACCAAACCCCGCAAAAGATTTTTCAAATAAGCGTCGTTTCGGTTTCCTTCATTACCCAACCTTTGCCAAAGGTCGGCAAGGCGTATTTTGTGGGTAGTGGCGGAAGGATCGCCCATTTCGGGCATGGCGTTTTTTAAAAGGACGAGCCAAGCGCGGTATTGATTGAGGGAGGCTCGATGCGAGACTTGCAAAGCGCACGAGTGCGCTTTGACGATATTTTGGTTTGAAGTTTGCATAAGGCGAGGTGCAAAAGGTGGACGGATTTTCTATCCCGTGCCGTAGAACAGGCGTTAACCTGACATAGAACAAACGACCACATTTCATAGAACTTTTGGACACCGCCCGTAGAAAGGCAGTACACATAAGGGTCGATTTTTTGGCTTATATAAGCCAATTTTTGAACCCGTAAAGTATTCAAACTTTCTTAAAGAACTACAAACGGGGAGTGGTTGTTTTTTGGGAAATTATCTTTCAATCGAGGGGGCAAGGCTTTTTTTTTGAGCCTGTATCGCTTTTTCCATTATGAAAGAAATTTGGTCTGGGTTGAAGTCGGACACCTTTTGAATTTCGGGACTTATCCCGACCAGCCCCCTTTCGCTACGCTCAAGGTATTGGACGTTCCAGTTAAAACCTTCCGCCTGATAGCCGTATTGCCGCAGGAGGTTGACGGCCTGTTCCTGCCCCTCGATATTTTGGCGATTGTAAATCACGAGAAACTTTTCCGCGTCGGTCTTTTCTTTTATCTGTTCCAGCGGTTCAAGCTGGTGTTCGGAAAGGGACGAACCAAACGAAGCGACCACGTTCAAAACTCCAGCCTCAACACACCGCGACACGTCCAGCGGAGTTTCGACAATGACGACGAAGCCCGAATCCCGCGCCTGTTGGATGGCGAACCTATCGGTCAGCAACTTGTCTAGGTTGTAGATTACTTCTTCCTTTCGAAAGTTTTCATAAAAGCTCCATTCGTCAGGAACGCCCGGCGGGGTTTCCAGCGACCGCCCAACGTGGGAAAGGATCGTGGGCTTAATCTCTCCCGAAGTTTCATCCACCTCTATCCCCCGAATTTGGAAAACGAGTTTACCCTTCATTTTGGATTTTACCTTTTCCGAAAATGGATAAAGCCCCGCCCCTAAGTACCTGCCGATCTCCTCTGAAATTCCCAAAAGGTGGTGGTGTTTCAGTATTGGGCGCAGGTCTTGGCGGATTGCCGACATGGGGGCGGTGGTGGTCTGTGTGGTCATGGGAAAGGTGTTTGGCGAAAGTTTAACGAATGGTCAGGCATTACGCAAGAGAATCGAAACACACGCCACAAGGCGTTAGGAAGCGCACAGCGCGGCGGTGGCGCAAAGCATCACCGCGAGGCAAGGCGCAGAGCGCACCGGCCACCGCAAAGCGGAGGCCGGAAGAACGCCCGCCCCGCAACGCGCCGCCGCAAAGCGACGGGGAGGGCGGGAGCAAGATTGCATTTACGCATCGTTACACCGCAGGGCGGCGTAACTCTCGTAAATGCCCAGCCGCAAAGCGGCCTAATCTTGCTAGGGGGAAACCCCCTAGAACCCCGCGCGGCAGAGCCGCGTTAGGGGGAGCTTCGCCACCCCCCTAAATCCCCCCTCGCCCCGTTCCGGTGCGCCCACCCACCCTCCCTTCCTCATCGGCACCGTCACCACGGACAAGCTGGGGCATTTCTCCATTCAGCCTTACCGCAATTTCGACGCGGGCATCCACACTTTGGAATTCATGCCCAACAATTCCTCATACGGCATGCGGCGCACGAATGTGGTGGTGAATCCATTGGCGAAACTTCCTCCGGTCACTTCGTATTCCGAGGGGTCGGTGCTTTCAGATCGGCATCAGGATTTGGTGGGGGGAGGAAGTGCAGGATCATTAGTGAAATTAACATTGGTGTTCTCGGATGGATCAGCGGTGAATCCCTGTGATAAAAAAACTTTGGATGCGGATGGGTTTCTTTCTGTGGCAGGGAATGGGAGGTGGCTTTGTACGAATGTCTTAGACTTACTCTCATACAACAATCAACAGCTTCAGCTTACGGTCGAAAACAAAGCAGGACAGAAGAGTTCAAGGGTGCTTTCGATTGCGATCCCGGAAGGAATCCAGCATCCGGTGCGGAATACGCAGGAGCTGGGAGTGGTGTCGTCCTTGTTGTCTTGGTTTAGTTCAGAGAAGTCAGCTGGGGTTTTGAAGAACTCAGAAATCGTGGGAGAGCAGGATTTGGTGGCACCGGTTTGTTCTCCGTTCACGGAATCAATGTTGGATGAGAACACGGGAGAAATTAAACCGTCTTGTTCGGATGCTAAATCAGGAGTCGATGAGTCGAGTTATGTTTGGTCTCCGTCTAAGTTGGGAGCGGGAACAAGGTCGTTTACGGTGAAAGATAATAAGGGGAATAAATCGGAAGCCTATTCCGTTACGGTCTACGCCGTGCCGCAGTATGACCAGAGTTCGTGCGTGGCGGCTTCAGGAAAGAGCTTTGGGGCTTGGGATTTAGGTTTACATCAACGCGTGAAAAAAGGGGTGCATGGGAGAGATACGTCGAAAAAAGTATTTTCTTTGCATGATCCGGCGAAGGATAAGCCAGTGAATGAGTCTTGTGATTTGGTGGTGCAGAGGGATTCGAGTGCTCCGACGGTGATGATTAACGGGACTCTTTATTCTGCGGGAGAACCTGCGCCGCTGAATACTACTTCAGATTATAGGAATACAATTAATTTTGATGACGGAGTGAAGTGCGATGACAATCAAACTCCACCAGCAGATAATCAAGTTTTTCCAATGGAAGTGGAGTGTTCGTCGGGCTTGAATACAGATCTGAGCGCAACCTTCGTGCGGCTAGAGCTAGACGGCTCGGACACGAACAAAGCTTCTGGTTTCGGAAAACTTTGGACGCTAACTATTCCGCGTCCAGAAACGACGGATAAAACTTACAAGCTTGTTTTTAACGCGAAGGATAAGGCGGGAAATCAGATGGGAAGTTTGGGAGGAGCGGGAGCGCATGAGATTGCTTTCACGGTATCGATGCAACAGAGTGTGGCGACGCAAATTTATTCTGCACCAGCTTTGCCACCGAGTCCGACGGGTACGACGACTACCCCACCAGTAGTAGTGGTGAATAATTATGTTTGTGATACGTCGTCGTATACTTACAGTCAGGCGGTGGCGTATTGTGCAAATGGTCTTTATACTGCGAATGAGATGACGGCCACGCTGTTCGCAGGGTGGAAGAGTCAGTGTCCGAATGCGCAAGGATTCTGGTTGGGGGGAAGTCAGCCGCAGAAGGCGGGTACAGATGCAACGCAAGTACAAGGATTTCAGATTATGCAAGCATCAATATTAGGAGGATCAAATCTTGGCTTCTTTTGTAAATAAAAAGGTATAGAAAAGGCCTCGCGAGAATGTAGCGAGGCCTTTTTAAGAATGTAAACGAGTATTGGTGTTTGAAAAGAAATGGGGGATTTAGTAAGCGATTGAGAGGCTGGTGGCGGCAGATGCGTTTCCAAGTACGTCCACTTGTCTGACGTAAGTGAGCTCGAACACGTTTGGTGTCGTTAGCTGGTACGAATAAGAAAATGTTCCGTCCGCGTTGATCGTGACGGTTTGACCAGGGACTAGTGCTGTCCAGATTATTCCGTCCTTGCTGTTTTGGATTGTTGCGCCAGCCTTGTATCCTGAGCCAGTGACGGTGCAGGCGAGAGAGGCGCAGGCGAAGGTATTAAATCCTGGATTCTTGTTCAGCGTCAGAGTGTCGGTGGGGGAGATGCTTACGGACGTGCTGGTGTGTGTGCCGGTGTCGCTCGTGGTGCTTGCGGGCGAGCTTCCGCCGCCTCCGCCGCCTCCGCAGGCTACCGTCAAGAACATTACGAAAACAGAGAGCAAGAGTCCGAGTACAGAATGCTTTTTCATTGCGAGATCCTCCGAGGAAAAATTGGAGGGGGAGAAGAAAATTCTGGCTAATATATTGAGGAATGCAAAAGGCATTTTCTGATGGAGCTTGCCGAAGCTCCGCACGGTATTGACCGAGCCGAGTTTATCTCCGTTCCCCATTTTTTTAATCATCCCTTTTTCCCCAAAGTTTTTTTAATTGACAAAAACAAGAATACACGGGCTGATAAAGAAAAAGCAAGAAGAATTTTATACGACACCTCTTTGCCTTTTTGCGCGGGTTTGGCGCGACTTAAAAGCCAAGAGATTTTCTATCATAAAAAACGACTTTGTAAAGACGAAATGACCGCGCCCCCTTGTGCTTGTATAGGGCTTTGCTAAACTCCGTGTGGCTTTGCCACCCATGCTTTATCTCCCATGTTCTCCACCATCCAAAGACGCACACCGCTAAAACGATATTCCCCGCTGAAACGAAGCACCACGCCGATCAAGCGGAGCATGACACCTATAAAAAGGAGCGCGAAGCCGATTAAAAAAAGTTCCGCTGGCTTCCACAGACGCAAGAAATGGCATGAGGCTATCCGCGAGAAGTTCAATAACACTTGTCAAGGTTGCGGCAGGTGGTTTCCCGACGAGATGCTTTGCGGCCACCACGTCGAAAGCCGAGGTTCACGCCCCGACCTTGAGCTAGACCCCCGAAACGGAGTCGCCCTTTGCTTTGAATGCCACGCCGCCGTCCACGCTGGCACACTTGCGCTTTGACCGAACATAAACCCGCCCACCCAACCCCACATCAAATAGTTTTTTAGGTTTCCCTCATCCACTCTTGCGGCACCGCGCCCCGCTTGCGCGGGGAGCTTTTTACGCTACCGTCCGGAAAAGAGGAACAACTTTGTTGTCCTTTTTCCGGACGCGCGTGAAAAACGCGGAACACCCGCTGTCGCGGCTGTCCGGTTTTTTCTTGTGCCCGCGTTTTTCTATCGGCACGGCGTAAATGCCTCCATCCCGTCCGTTGGATTTTTCCTTATGTTTCCCCGCACCGCCTCTGTTTTTGAGCGGCGCGGGGGAAACATTGTTTTTTTAATAAACACACTTTGGAGGAAAAGAAAATGGAAGGCAAAAAATATCAGGGCTGGACGAATTACGAGACTTGGGTGGTTAATCTGTGGCTCACAAATTACTCAGGGACGTATGACGCTATCCTTGAGAGTGTGCGGGACAACGCCGCAGATCACGACGCGGGGGAGGCAATAAAGGAATTTGTGGAAGAGCTTAACCCGCTGAACGACAAAGAGCCGAGCCTGTTCACCGACCTAATGAATGGCGCACTTTCGGAGGTGAACTGGCGCGAGATAGCGCAATCCCTCCGCGAGACCTTGAAAGAGAATGAGCAATACGAGGGGGCGCGATAGCCGCCCCCTTCTCTAAAAACTTGCTCTAATACTCAAATTTTCATATAGTTTAGGCATGGACGCACTGGTTGAGAGAGTAACGCAAAAAATAGCCGAGGCTATACACCCCGACAAAATTATTTTGTTCGGCTCACGCGCCAAAGGCACGGCCACCGAAGAAAGCGATATTGATTTAGTCGTGGTCTATTCGGGCACGAAATCCAATCGGGAAATCGAATTGGAAATCGAAGACCTTTTTTTACGCCGAGACTTTTCGCTGGATGTTTTCGTAATGAGGCCGGAATTTCTTGCCGAGCGAAAAGAATTCGCCAACTCCGTTGCACGCGAAGTTTCGGAACGAGGGGTTGTCTGCTTTGGATAAGAAAAGGCGAGTAGAGGTCGAAAGGTGGTTTATCAAAGCGGATCACGACATTAGATCCGCCCGATCTGTTTTGAAAGAAGACCCTCCAATTACTGACACGGCTTGTTTTCACGCCCAGCAGTGCGCGGAAAAGTCGCTCAAAGCGTTTTTAGTATCCCATGACCAACATGTTGACAAAACCCACGACCTTCAAAAAATTATTGGTGAATGCTCGGCTCTTGATGATTCCTTTGAAACTATGCGGCAAACACTTAGAGGCATGACCCAATATGCGGCGGAAATTCGATATACGGACGACTGGAGGGAAATTCTGCTTGACGAAGCGCAAAGTGCGGTGCAAAAGGCGGAAGAGTGCATGGCGTTTGTTAAAGGGAAAATCATCTTTTAATCCATTTCCCGCCCTTGTTCTTTTTCCTTTTCTTGTTCTTCCACTTTTTGAGACTGGATTTGTTCCAGTTCGGCAAGGTGTTTTCCCGTTCGCGCGATGGCATTGAAGAAGCCCGACACCATTTCCAGCACCCCCAAGGACGAGAGGCGAAAACGGAGACCGTCCTTGACGAGGCCAAGCGTTTTCCCGCGATTGTATGGAGCGTAGCCGTCGGCTTTTAAAATGCTGACCAATTGTGCGGCGGACTTCGCGGCCTTTGCCGCGCCAATCACCGCCGACCGCGCCATTTCCTTTTTGCTGGGAACCTTGCGACCTTCCGCTTTAAGCCGAGCGTTGCGGCGGTTTTCCCGCTGGCGTTCCTTCACCTTGCCACGGGTTCGCTTGCGCTGGTCGTAGGTGTGGACGAGTTCGGGATATTTCTCCTTCACCCAGCCGCTCATTTTTATTTTCATGCGGTCAAAATCCGCCTTGCTGATACGGAGCTTTCGGGAGCTTTTGATTTGGTTCGCCCCGATCATGCAGTGGATATGCACGTTCTCCTTTTCCCGATGGACACCCGCGAAACCGAGGCCGCAATCTCCCAGCCGTTCGGCGAGATATTCCCGCGCCACGTCTTCCAGCATTTCGGGAGTTATCTTGGCTTTGTCCTTTGGACTGAATGAAAGGATTTCGTGATACATTCGAACGCCGTTTTTCCGCTGGCGGGTATAGCTGGCGTTTTCCTCAATCTCGTGCGACAGTTCGTCGGCTCCCTCGCCTTCCGTTTGTAAATTGTGGCGAACGATAAAGGCCGATTTTGCGCGACCCTTCCCGACGATATACCGCCCAAGCTGGCGGTATTCGGCGGTCTTGCGCGTTAGGCTTTTTATGATCATGCTGAGGGGTCTTTTAGAAAAGCGGTTATCCGTTCTTCCAGTTCGTCCAGCCCTTTCTTCACGTCCCGCGATTCGCCGAAAGAGAGCTTGTGGACGGAGTTCGCGTGGTGCGCGATTTGGTTAATGTTTGTCCCGATGCGGCGAACCTGGCCTATCAATTCCGTAAGCCGATTTTCGGCATTCTTGGAAATGAGCGGTTTGCCATTCACAGCCACAAACGCCAGCGACGTGATGTAGGCCGCCAGCGGGAGGCCATGCGCCGCCGCCTGTTCCCTAAAACGCCCAAAATCCCGCTTGGCGAAGGTTAGGCTTACCCGCTTTGCGGTGAGCGGATGCGCCTTGCGGTATTCGCGCATGTAGGCGGCGCGGGAGGCTTTTTTTGTCATTTCCATATTTCCCCCACGTCGGCGGCGGCGTTTAATTCGATGAAATCCAGCCTGTCCCGCTCCGTTCGCGCTTCGGGGAAACGGTAAGGCGGCAGACTTGCCGCGTTTTTGAACTCCCGAACCTTGAAATATGGGCGCAGGTTTATCCGAATCGGCGGCGCGTTGTGGTGGATGAAAACCTCGAAATCCATCATCCGCACTTCGGACGGAGCGAGGAGCGAAATTGAACGCTGGGTTTTCTTGTCGTTCAGATCGTCAAAGGTGATTGTTTTTCCCAAGATGCGCGAGACCTGTTCGCACGTTTCCAGCGAAAGACCGCTGAAAAAGAGTTTGTTTTGACACCCGCCGTTTATGATTATGTCAGCTTCCAGCTTGCCGTACACGAGCGCGAGTTGTTGCTGATCTTGCAAGATGAGCGAAACGGACACCTTGCGTTTGCGGAGGGTGGTTATCATGTTTGAGAAATTAGGGAGCTTGCCGACGTTGCCGAACTCGTCAAGCAAGCAGAAAATCGGATTGGTCGGGACGCTTTCAAGGCAGAATGCGAAAAACTGATGGTAAAGCACCGCCAGCAAAAAAGAGTGCCGCTTTATTTCGTGTTCGGGGATGATGATGAAAAATGCGGTTTTTTCTTCCCGCATCTTTTCAAACTCCAAGTTGTCGCTGGCGGTAAGCTGGGCGAGGTCGGGGTTTGAGAACGGCTGTAAGGCCGCTTGTGCCGTGCTGATTGCCGACTGCATCACTTTTACATCTTGAGCGAGAAAGCCGCGCAGTTCTGAAAAGGCCATTTCGTCCAGCTTTGCGGTGAGTTGATTTAACGCTTTGCCGTCCGTTCCGAAATTGTTGAGCAGGTGTTTTAGGTTGTGCAGGTTTTGGAATTGCCGAGGCTGTAGCAGAAGCGTTTTAATCAGCACCGAAAGAACGGTCTTTGCGCTGTTGTTCCAAAAGACCTGATCGCCGCTTGCGGAGGGGTAGGCCGAGCTAATGAGAATCTCGACTATCTTCTGCACGTCGTCGTGTGTTTTCACGCGAGCCAGCGGATTGTATCGCAGGGACTTGAGGAGGTCGGAGGGTTGGAGCAGTTTTATTTTGAAACCCTTTTGGAGCAGATGGCCTGACGTGGCTTTGTAAATCTCGCCGCTGGGGTCGGTAATGAGCATCGAGCTATCGAGCGAAAGGACGTTGGGGATGACGTAGCGCGTCGTTTTTCCCACGCCTGTTGGAGCCATAAGAACGAGGTGCGAAAAACTGTCGTTGAGCGAAAGGCGGTAATCGCCGACCAAAAGGCCGTCGTTTGCGCCGCGCAAAACTTTGAAGCGGTCGAAGAATCCAGCGAATTGCGCGTTTTCGCCTTTCTTGGAAGAATTGTTGAAGAGGCCGAGCATGGAGAGGATGGTTAACGATAAATTGAAATTATATTTTAGCAAATCTATCAACCACCTGACAAGGGAACTTGCGGGCGTGAAAAGGTCAATTCTGAAAAACAAAGCCGCGATCATTAGCACAAGCACACTGCCGACAAACTCAAATATTCCGTTCATATTTTTTTCCTTTCTTGAGGGAAACCGCTTTTTTGTGTCAATTCATCGGGAGCAATGACTAACGACGCGGCGGCGAACGGCAGGAAAGGGGAATGGTTTGAACCTTTTTTATGACGGCAAAAAGACAGCTATATATTATGGCGGATTTATTTGCGACTCCAGATACGGTGCAGATACGGTATTTGAGGGGGCGAGGAAAAACAAACCCTTTGCTTTCGCAAAGGGTGTTGTTGAAAAAGTGGAGCGGGAGACGAGATTCGAACTCGCGACCTCAACCTTGGCAAGGTTGCACTCTACCACTGAGTTACTCCCGCTTTGCGGTTCCGCCTTATTCTTTTGAACAAGACGGGCAAGGCGTAATTATATCCTTGAAAATAAGATAGTCAACAGCCTAGAGCATTTTAATTGTTAAACAAGATCTAAAACTCCAGGTTGCTGAAGAAGAACGGCACCTCTCGTGCCGCCGACTGCGGCGAATCGGAGCCGTGGACCGAGTTTTTCTCCATGTCCACCGCGAGATCCTTGCGTATCGTGCCGGGGTCGGCCTTCTCCGGGTTTGTGGCGCCCATAAGCTTGCGCCAGTCGGCTATCCCGTTCTCCTTTTCGAGCGCCATCGCGATTATCTGTCCCGACGTCATGTATGCGCAGAGCGAGTCAAAAAACGGCCTCGCCGAATGCTCGGCGTAGAACGCCTCCGCCTGCCCGCGGGTAAGGCGCAACTGTTTGGAGGCGCTTATCTTGAACCCCGCGGCCAGGATGCGGTCGATAATCTGCCCCTGTTTTCCGCGCTCCAGGCCGTCCGGCTTTATCAGCCCCAATGTCCTTTCAACTGTCATATTGCGAACTCCTCGATGAACTGGTTTAGGTCGCGGTTTTTATCCGCTTTTGCTTTTTGGTTTATCTTCTTCAAATTTTCCACAAGGGTGGGGCGCTCCGTCTGGTAAAAGACGCCGCTGTAAACTTTGCCTGCGGGCGGGTTAAACGCCTTGTCCAGCGCCAAGACGAGGTTCTTATTGTCGTGGTCGGCGGGAAGATCCACGAACGCGTCCTTGTAAAAATCAAACGTGTCCACCTTGTTGAAGGTGAGGCACGGCGAAATGATGTTCACATAAGAGAACCCCTTGTGCTTGATGGCCTGTTGAATGATTTCCGAGAGTCCCTTCGGGTTGCCGGAGAAGCCCTGCGCCACAAACGTGGCCCCGTAAGTGAGGGCGTACGCCAGCGGGTTGACGTTGGTCGGGTCGGGCGTGCCGAACGGCGTGGTGGTGGACACCGTGCCCGGCGTCGAGGTGGGGGAGGCCTGCCCCTTTGTGAGGCCGTATATGTGGTTGTCCATCATTATGCAGGTGAGGTCGGTGTTCTTTCTTGCAACGTGGGGGAAGTGTCCGCCGCCGATGGAGAAGAGATCGCCGTCGCCGCCGAAAACG
>Ga0315281_10002850_pt1 | contig 25531 bp, 21 predicted proteins | sample YL17G07_0_MG_FD_204540 | JGI IMG/M metagenome (GOLD analysis project Ga0315281, IMG submission 204540) | Sediment microbial communities from Yellowstone Lake, YNP, Wyoming, USA - YL17G07_0 | ecosystem: Environmental > Aquatic > Freshwater > Lake > Sediment | place: USA: Wyoming | collected... | reverse complement strand
GGATCCCTATAGCGCCTCTAAGGCTGCGGCGGAAATGGTTTTTGCCGCTTATCACGATTCTTTTTTCCTACCTCGGGAGGAAATGGGATTTGCCAGCGTTCGGGCTGGGAACATCCTGGGTGGGGGAGATTGGGCCGTTGACCGCTTGGTTCCTGATATCATGAAAGCGTTAATCGCCGGCAAACCTATAGTTTTGCGCAACCCCCAGGCAACACGGCCTTGGCAGCATGTCCTGGATCCTCTGGCGGGATATCTGCTGCTGGCCACGCAGCTCTATCATGCCCCGAAAAGCTTCAACGGATCCTGGAATTTCGGTCCCACTGGCGAGGCGATCCAGACAGTGTTGGACTTGACGGAAAAGATTGTCGCGCATTGGGGCTCAGGATCAATAACTGTGGAAAAGCCGCAAGACGCCTCTCATGAGGCAGGAATGCTGCATCTCAATTGTGACAAGGCCAGAAGGCTTCTGGGCTGGGAACCGAAGTGGGCCTTTGACAAAACCATCAAGGAAACAGTCCTTTGGTATAGAAACATTATGGCCGGTGAATCGGCTAAGTCATGGACGGAGCGACAAATAAAGATATACATGGGTTAACAGATGATCGAGGGTATAAAGACTATACCGTTGCGTCAGATCCTTGATGAACGCGGCAAGGTCATGCATATGCTCAGGTGCAATGATGAGCACTTCCAGCAATTTGGGGAAATTTATTTTTCCTGTGTCTATCCTGGAGCAATTAAAGCCTGGCATTTGCATAAAACTATGACACTCAACTATGCGGTTCCCCACGGACGCATCAAGCTGGTGCTGTACGATGATCGGGAGGGAAGCCGTACAAGGGGTGAGATTCAAGAAATCTTTCTTGGCATAGATAATTATTCCCTCGTTATCATTCCGCCCCTAATTTGGAATGGTTTCAAAGGGATCGGGACGAAGACCGCGATTGTTGCTAACTGCGCCACCATTCCCCATGATCCCCAGGAGATTGTTCGTCTGGATGCTTTCCATCCCACCATTCCCTATCAGTGGGAAATTAAACATCAATGACAGATTGCCTTTTAATAACCGGCGGCCTGGGTTACGTCGGGGCACGTGTGGCGAAATTTCTATCAGAGGTAACCGGCCTGCGCTTAAGATTAGGCAGCCGTAATCCCAGCCTCATCCCGGCATCCTGGTGGCCCGGGGCGGAAATAATCCCTTTGAACATCTTGACTCAGGGGGATCTTGATGCCGCTTGCCAGGGGGTAAGATACATCCTCCATCTGGCCGCCACGGATGAAATCGTGAGCGCTGTGAACCCGGAGGAGGCCTTACTCGTCAACGGGTTAGGCACTTTGAAACTCTTAGGTGCGGCCGAGCGGGCCGGGGTAGAGCGGTTCATTTACTTTTCCACCGCTCATATCTATGGTTCGCCCCTGGCGGGAACCATTACTGAGAAGAATTTGCCTCGCCCCGTGCATCCGTATGCCATCACCCACCGGGTGGCTGAGGACTTCGTGCTGGCGGCCCACGACAAGAAAGTTCTCCAAGGAATAGTATTGCGATTGTCCAACGGCTTTGGCGCTCCCATTAATACCCATTTCTCGCGATGGACTCTGGTAATTAATGACCTCTGCCGGCAAGCCGTTACCAGCGGCAAACTGGTATTGCGCACTTCCGGATTGCAATGGCGTGATTTCATTACCTTAACTGATGTGGCCCGCGCTATTCTGCATTTTCTCAATTTGCCAATAGAGCAATGTAACGACGGGCTGTTTAACCTCGGAGGCGAGTGCTCCTTGCGAATTATTGACATTGCCACCCTTATCGCCGCCCGGGCTAAGGAAGTTTTTGGGCTGGCACTGCCGATTCATCGGCCGGACCCCCAACCGGGCGAACCATATCCTTCCCTGGATTACTGCATTGCTAAGTTAAAGACCACGGATTTCACTTTGGTGAAAAACTTGGATGAAGAGATTGACGGCACGTTGCGGTTTTGCCGGGAAATGCTGGCTGAGAAACATGCATAGTTCTGCACTGCCCGAAATCTCAGTGATCATCCCCACTTATAATCAGGCCGATTTGTTGCGGGAAGCCTTGAAATCGTTGTCCCTTCAGACTTTTGGCAACTGGGAAGCGATTGTGATCAATAACTTCTCGGAAGACGGTACCATTGAGGTCGTGCAATCTTTTCATGATGAGCGCCTCAAGCTGGTTAATTTCCGGAACCACGGGGTCATCGGCGCTTCCAGAAACGAGGGTTTCCGTCATGCCAGGGCTGACCTGATAGCTTTTCTGGACTCGGATGATGCCTGGGAGAACGGGAAACTGGAGCGGGTTAGGGCGGTCTTCCAAGCTAACCGCCATATTGATTTGGTTTGCCATGATGAGGCGATATTAAGGCATGATACCAGAAATGGAGTCTTGAAGTACGGGCCGTATAACACTTATTTTGATCTCCTCTTCAAAGGCAATTGTTTGTCCACCTCCGCCGTCATGGTTCGGCGTTCCTGTTTTCAAAAGGTGGGAGGTTTCTCAGAAGCCCCCCAGTTTGTCGGAGTAGAGGATTACGATCTTTGGATGCGTTTGGCCAAGGCAGGGTGCCGCTTTCAATTCCTGCACGAGTTGTTGGGCACCTATCGCATACATGGACAGGCTTTTACCTCCAAAATTGAGAAACATTTGCAGCAGAGCCTTAATTTGTTGCAGGCCCATTTTGGAGAGTGGCAACCCCAAACCCATTACTACCGATACCTGATGCGGAGGCGATGGGCTGGAGTGTTGCGCGGTTCGGGCCGCAGCTTCATGCTCAATGGCGAGAGGGGTAAGGCTCGGCATTACTTAGTCCTTGCCCTCAGGAAAGACCCTTTAAGCTGGAAAACCTGGGCCTTGATCTTTCTGAATTTTATGGGAGTGAGGGCTTAAGGGTGGAATCAATGCCGGCAGTCATACCACCCCAAGTTTTGAATAGCCTTCAAAATTATAATTTATCCTATCTGGGTATGGTGAGTTTGCGATGAGTTCGGAAAAGAGACCTGAATTTTTTTGGCCGGAGAACCTGCTGACCCAAGAAAAGCAAGTTAAGCAGAAGTCTCCAGAATCTCTTGAATTAAACGATAAGAAAGGGGATTTTGGGTCTTACCGCTGGCTTCTACATCAAGGAGCTGAGGATTCGCTGATCGAACAGCACAACATGATAAGCCCCAGAGCCAAAATTTATGCCCAATTTATATCCAAGGTGATCGGCAGGCAACCGGGGTCCATAGCCGATATCGGCTGCGGGGCCGGGTTTGTTGCCCATGAACTGAAGGAGCGGTTTCCCGCTAGCAAAGTGGTGGGCTATGAACTGTCCGCCGATGCCATCGAGTACGCCCGAAGCCATTGGCCAGAAGTGGAGTTTCATTGTTGGGCTATTTTCCCTGACACCGACCTGGGTATGAAGTTCGATATGATCCATTGCCAGGAGTTCTATCCTTTTACCAGGACGAGCAAGGTGGAATATTATCGGGATTATCTGGCGATGTTCAGCCGCCATCTGAATGATGGCGGCATTATCGTCATAACTTTACGAAAGACTGAAGATTGCATTTTGAACGCCTTACCACAATTAGGATCGCTTTTGGGGGAGGCAGGGTTGTCACCAGTTTACCAGAAGCTGCTTCTGCCTTCGCTAAAGGTATATGCGACCCTTCGCAACATCGGCCTTGCTTCCTTGATTACCAGATTTTTAAGAACAAATCACAGCTATCTTTTAATGTTTAATAGGTGAGCTTCGTGAGAGAAGTCAAGCTGACCAGCTTTATTGTGTTTCCCCCGATAGTTTGCTGGAATAGCCGGGTGTAGACGATGATTAAGATAGATGCATATGCAATCTTTTGTATTTTTCTTTTTATCCTAATCCTTTATCTAATGTATAACAGCCTGATAGAGAATTCATTACTGACCTGTTTTCTAATACCGGCTTTTTTGGTTTATATTATGATATATGTTTCACTATTTTTCACGGAAATTATTGAATATTTCAATTATGAACTGCAAATGACGATGTTCAGAAATTATTCTTTTCTTTATCTAACATTATTTATTATCCCTTTTATTTTAATGGTAAGAAATTATCGGTTGGAGATCGCCATTAACTCCAACTTGGAGGAAAGACCCAATATATTTATCGCAATTTACGCGATTTACTTAATATTATTTATAGCCGTCTTTGGTGTTGTTAGCTATCGAGGGATAACCAAGGTGGGAGTTTTCCTAGAAAAAGTCCCCCATGGGAATATCATTAACTATTTTGTTAATGTCTTAAATTTCTGTCTGACCTATTACATTATCACTAGTCAAAGAAAATATTTGCTTATTTTAATTCCTTTTTCCATTATTAGTTTATATATAATGGGGGCTTTGCAAACTATTTTATTTAAATTGCCCCCGTTACTTCTGGCGCGCCACATTATCAAAAACCAGGGCATTATCTCCAAGAGATTACTGTTCTCGCTTATTCCCCTAATCATTTTGGGGACCTTGGTTACTTTGTGGGTAAAAGCCTTTGTTATGACAGGGGCCGTGGGCGGGACCACCGTAGTTGACCGCCTGCTTTGGCAAGGGGAATTATTTTGGGCCTGCATCAATCAAAGTAATAAAGGAGAATTCTTCGCTACCTTAGTGCCATTCTTCGCCAACTTTCTCTCTATCGCCAACATCGGCTTGGTTCGTGACTATGGACTGGGGCACTTCATGGTCAGCTTAAGTCCCATTGTCGGTAGCGCCTATGTTGATGTAGGGGTGTCATTTGCTGGGGGATTCCCGTCTATTGCCATCTATTATTTCGGTATGGTTCCAGCATTCATAGTATTCTTGTTAACGGCGTTCATCTATCTGAAATATTACGCCATATATATTGACGTATTAAATCGAAGACGGCTGGGGGAGTTTATCGTTCTCAGTCTTTTAGGGAATTATGTTATAGAGATGTTTATTAGCGGGAATATTGCCCCCATTAACCTGCGGACGATAATATATCTAGTCATTTATCTGGTCATAATTTTATGGAGAGCCCAAAAAGAGATAGTGGGTCTGGAACTGAAAGATACCAAATTGGCTTAAGTCAATCCGAGCAGGCTGTTGAAAAACTGCGCAATTTTTCCTATTGTCATTCTGAGCGAAGCGAAGAATCTAATTATATCAAAGAGTTCTAGATTATTCACTTCGTTCAGGCTGAAAAAAAACGTTATTCAACATCCCGATAGCTGCATTGATAGAGGGATTACCCAATCATGAAGATAATTAGGGTAGGTTAATGGAGTTATCCTTGCTCTCCAGGAAAATCTATCTCCTGTCTAGCGAAATTTTAACCCCGGTCTTATGGCCCCTGTTAAAACCTTTACGGGGAAGCGCCACAATTTTATGCTACCATCGGGTGGTTCCCAGGAGAGAGGCCCCTTACCAGTTCAGATACATTCGCGACCTGGTGATAGAACCCGAAGACTTTGAGAAACATCTGCAATACCTCCTGGCAAACACCAAGGTTATCTCCCTGGACCAGCTCATTGCGGCCCTCTATGGCAAGGGGAGGTTGCCGAGTAACGCCGTGGTGATCACCTTTGACGACGGCTACCAGGATTTTTACCAGTATGCCTGGCCATTGTTAAAAGAATATGGGGTTCCAGCCACTATTTACGCTTGCAATGATTTCTTGGACGGGCAGGGAAGATTTTGGTGGTATGAACTGGAGGAAATTTTAGGTGAGGGAAATTCTTTTGAAATCTCTTGGAATGGTAAACGTTGGCCGGTGAACCTGGCCACGCCCAAAGCCCGCTCCCAAGCTTGCCTGGAGTTCATGGGCCTATTTTTGCAATATTCAAACGCCCGCCAGGAGGAACTGCTTGCTCTGGTGCGCCAGGCTACCGGCGTTCCCAGGAGGGCCAAAATGCCGCTTATGATGACTTGGGAAGAGGTGCAAGAACTGGATCAAGACCCGCTCATAACCTTTGGGGCGCATACCAAATCCCATTGTATTCTCAGGGTGCTGGATGAACCGACGGCGCGCCAGGAGATCCTGGGAAGTAAACTCGCCTTAGAGCAGGCGTTGGGTCATCCGGTGCGTCATCTTTCCTACCCTTATGGCTCCAAAAACCAGGTAAGTGAGCGGGAATTCGCCTTGGCTCGGGATTGCGGCTTTGCCAGTGCCGTAACTACTTGCAAAGGCCATGTGTCCCTGGGAGAAGGGGGGGATTATTTATATGCTCTTCCCCGTCTGCTAGTGTCGGGAGATGCGTGTTCACTCTCGGATTTAAAAACCCTTCTTTCCGGGTTAGAAAGCTTGGTCTGGAATGTGGTGCGGGGATAATGGTGCTAAGCCGGCGGCCGCCTATCCCTCTGCGGTTGTTTGTCGCGGCCCTTTGCGGCGAAAATGGGGAGACCTCGGGAGAAAAAAGATACCTTTATGGCTACGGCCGGCAAGCCCTGGAAGATGCTTACCTGCTTTTGGGTCTGGAACCCGGGGATGAAATTCTCTACCCCGATTATATTTGCGATGTCACCTTAGTCCCCTGCCATCGTTTGGGTCTGAAAGTCAAATTCTACCCCGTCCTGGATGATCTGCAACCCGACTGGGATATTCTGGAAAGATTAATAACCGGGAAAACCCGGGCCGCCCTCGCGGTCAATTATTTTGGGTTTCCCCAGGATTTTGACCGCTGGCTAAATATTTGCCAAGCACATGGACTCTGGTTAGTGGAAGATAATGCCCATGGCTATGGGAGCCGGAAGAATGGTGTAGAACTGGGACGATGGGGCCACGTGGGCGTCGCCAGCATGCACAAGGTGATGCCCCTGCTGAACGGGGCCTGTTTGTGGGTAAACCATCCGGAATTGGCAGCCCCCAGCAGGCGAATCCCGCGCACCTTAAGGCATGCCTGGGGGAGATCAGAGTGGCGTGCCCTGGTGCGCATGATCTTGGAATGGCTCCACGTCCCCTTTCGGGCTCTTCGCCCGGCGCCATTATATGAGCAGATGCCCCCTGCGGAAGAGCATCATTCTTTGCCTTTGGCCATGAATGGCCTTTCCCGAAAGCTTCTGAAGGTTACTGACAACTTGGCGGAGGAATTCAGGAGGCGACGTCAGGCGATTTACCGAACCTGGGCTGAACTGACCGGGCAATGGGGACTGGTCCCGGTTTTCCCCACACTGCCTGCCGGCGTCAGCCCGCAAGTTTTCAGCTGTTATGCCGCTGATAGTTCCCAGAGGCAAGAGTGGTTCTCCTGGGGAAACAGATATGGAGTGGATATTCACCCCTGGCCCTCTCTGCCTTTAGAGGTGCGCCACCAAAATGGACCGGCCCTGCAACGCTGGAAACGTTTATTATGTTTTCCGATCCATCAATATATGACTTTGGAAGAGCTTTATCGGCTTCGGTATGTTACTTAATCGGCGGAAAGGCTGTTTCATCGTCCAGAAGTTAATAAAAGTTGCCGTTGGCAATGACCTGGGCCATATCCAGGGTGGAGCCCTCCAAGGTTGCTGGCGCCAGTGCGGTTGACGCCTGTCAGCGGGGTCAAAGTCTCTGCCGCGAATTATCATGATAAAATTACAGATTATAGAAAAAGAAGAGGACTTTTATTCTCTGCAGCCTTCCTGGGATTTTCTGTGTAATGCGGTGGGTAATTCTCTTTTCTCTGGGTTTGATTGGTGCTATACTTATTGGAGTTCCATGCGGCCGGGGCAGCTGGCCATATTGGTATTTAAAGACGGCCAGGAAGTAGTTGGCATAATTCCTCTGGTGACTAAAAGGAAGATAGCCAAGTGTTATGAGTTCCTTGGGGGGGCTTATGCCGACTACCATGAGTTTCTAATCCTTCCTGGATATCAAGAAGATTGTTTTCAACTACTCAGAGATTTTCTCCGGGGAAAATATTTTTCTTTTCATAATGTGGTGGGCGACTCACCGGCCGATCAATTTTTAAAAAGCTACGATATTAGATCCACAATATTTTCTACCAAAGAAGAGCTGGCACCCTTTATCAACATAGATTGCTCCTGGGAGCAGTACCTGCAACGGTTAAAAAAACGACTGCTGCAAGACACGCGCCGCCAGTTGAAGCACCTCAAAAAAGTAGGGGAATTGGAGTTTGTGACTGCAACGACCCCTGAAGAAATTAATATTCTTTTGAATTTATTGGGAGAGTTTAAAGAAAAACGTCGTTATACCGATATAGTCGCTCGCAATCCCATCGATCAACCAGCAAGGAGACTTTTTCTTTTTAACATTGCCAGGTTATTGGCCGGGAACGAGGCCCTGGATTTATGTCTGTTAAAGGTCGGTGGCAGGCCGGTTGCTGTTCACCTGAGCTTTATTTTTAAGAAGAAATATTACTACTATATTCCTTCTTTCTCGGAGGAGTTCCGCACCTATTCGGTAGGCCGTCTCTTGATGCTGTACTCTATGGAAAAGGCCTTCGGATCCGGCTTAAAGGAATTTGATTTCCTCATAGGGGGAGAACCATATAAATTCGATTGGGCCACGGGACAACGGCGACTATTTTCTCTGGTGAATTATCCGGCGCCGCCCCTGGGAATCGCTTTAAAATTTTGGGATGAGAAACTATACCCGTGGGCTGCCAACAACCGCTTCTTGCGGGCGGTTCGCAAGCGCGCCCTCAATAGCATTCATGGCAAGTTACCCTGAGGATATCCTGCGCATGCAGCGGCCAGGAGAACGAGAGCAAATCGCCACCGGGGCATTGCCCATAGCCTTGGGGCTGCACTTTTGGGCGCACTGGGGCGCATTGGTCTGGGGCAGCTTTGACTCAAAAATTTTACTCCTCTCGCCAATGACCTGTTCCGGCGGAAAACCAGGCAAAGCATGGTAAAAGGCTCGGAAGACCGGTACCTATCGGGGCATTATCTAGCCCAGAATCCCACTTGGGACGAAGAGGATTCTCCTTGGAAAGCGGCGAAGATCGCCCACCTGCTAAAGGAATACCAAATAGCGCCAAAATCGCTGTGTGAAGTGGGATGCGGCGCCGGGGGTGTCCTGGCGGCACTGCGGGAGCATCTCGGTCCCGAATGCCTACTGGTGGGCTATGATATCGCCACACCCTTGGAGGAATTCTGGCAAAAGCACGCGTCCAAACGCATTAAGTTCATTTTAGGAGATTTCGTCAATAGCAGCCGGAATGACTTTTATGATGTCTTGTTAATGATAGACGTGCTGGAACACCTGGAAAATCCCTTGGGGTTTCTGAGGAGTACTCTACGGCGAGCCAACTGGTTGGTTTTGCATATTCCTTTAGAGATTCACGCCTTAGGGGCTCTTCGAAGCTCCCCATTCTTAAGAGCGTATCATAAAATAGGACATTTACACTATTGGAATAAAGATCTGGCATTATCAATGTTATCCGATTGCGGATTACAACCGCTGCACTGGGAGTATACCGCCGGGACGGTTGAACTTCCCACCGCTTTGAGACTGCGCCAATTCGCCCGGTGGCCTCGGAAATTCTGCTTTGCCATTGCTCCTGACCTAGCGGTACGAGCATTGGGAGGATATTCTCTTTTGGTGTTGGCGAAACCTTATTAATGAAACCCAGTTGGGGAAAACCATACCCTCCATAACCTTATCCGGGAATTATGGACTGTTACAGCAACCTCCATGGAATGGAGCTATGCCCTACCAACACCTTTTTTATCCTGAAAGCAATTTTGGTGGCTATACCGATATCGACGGCACCATTACTTTTTATAACCGGGTCAACACACTGGTGCAGTCAGACTCGGTGATTCTCGATATTGGCTGCGGCCGGGGGCAATATGCTGAGGATGAAATCTCTTGGCGGCGCCACTTGCGAATAATGAAAGGTAAATGCCAGAAAGTCATAGGCATCGATGTCAATCCCGCCGCCCAGAATAACCCCTTTTTGGATGAATTCTGGTTGATACCCGCAGACTACCATTTTCCAGTGCCGAACGAATCCATAGATCTAGCCCTGGCTGATTGGGTTTTGGAACATGTTCAGGATCCAGCTCTCTTTTTCGCCGAATGTCGGCGGGCGATCAAACCCGATGGCTTTTTATGTATCAGGACCATAAACGTCTGGGGATACGCGGGGCTTTTAGCCAGACTGATTCCAAACCGGTTTCACGCCCGGATACTAGGCAAGGCCCAACGGAATAAAAAAGAAGAAGATACTTTCCCAACAGTTTACCGCTGCAACACCATTGGCAAGATTAAAGAGATGATGGAGAATTATGGGCTGGATAGCTGTGTCTACGGCTACGAGTCCGAACCGCAATATTGCGCCTTTTCCAAGGTGCTTTACCGTTTGGCGGTATGGCATCAAAAACTGGCTCCCAAAGGGCTTAAAACGGCCATCTTCGCTTTTGGGAAAAAGAGATAGAGGAAAGGTAAGAGAAAATTTTGCCAAGTCTCTCCTGCGACAAACAGGGGTCATGGTGTGGCGCCCTTGATTTACTGATGCGGCAGACGAGTTTGGCCTTGACTTTTATAATTTATGAATTAGTGGAGCCATTAGTAACAAAATCAAGTAAGGCTATGATTAAAAAAGGGTCATTATTATAAAAGAGGTCATTATCATTGCCCTTGTAACATTATTGGAAATAAATCAGTATTATTAATTCCCATTTTCTTGAGAACGTTGTCACACGAAAGAGCTCCGATTAATACCTGATCAACAAAAGGCCGCACATGTATATCTATCACATTACGGAGGACCATACGCCGGCGAATTTTGGGATAGCCGCAGCGGTCACTCTGCTCACGCGTTATCTGGCCGGCCAGGGGTTGTCTACCACGGTGTGCGCCGCGGGTGTGGCGGAGACCCCAGTGCCTGTAGGGGTGGGATTGGCGCAGTTTCCTTTACATCCCTGGGGACGGCCGTGGCGATATTCAGGTAGGGCAATGATGACCTATCTCCAGGGGATAGAGGAGAATTCCGGCGCCATCTTGCACCTCCACGGGGTTTGGAAGGCGCCTCAATGGCAGGCCGCCCGCGCCGCGGCCCGGAACGGGGTGCCGGCTCTTTTGAGCCCTCATGGCATGTTAAATCCTTGGCTCTGGCAAGACGGCCGCCTGAGGCGGGTGAAGAAGCTTACCTATTGGCAGACCATGGCTTACCCCGCATTTCGGCACCTGCCTCTGATCCATGCCGTTTCGCCCTTGGAGCGGGATAATTTAGCTCCACAATTTCCCGGGCAACGCCTGGAAGTGATTCCCAATGCCATCGACCTTAAAGAAGTGGATGCCCTGGATGGGATTGAAGATTCCCCTGATCCCTTGTGGGATCGCCCTTACCTGCTCTTTCTGGGGCGGTTGCACGTTTCCAAAGCGGTTGATCTCTTGATTACCGCCTTTGCTCAGGCTTCCAAGGGGCGTGCCTTCCGTTTAGTTATTGTCGGACCGGACAGCACTCCCGGGTTCACTGCCAGGCTCAAGGCCCAGGTCCGCGCTTTGGGGCTGGAAGAGCAGGTCAGCTTTCTGGGACCGGTCTTTGGAGCAAAGAAATGGCAGATAGTGCGGCACGCCTGGGCCCTCTGCAATCCTTCTCACTCAGAGGGGCTGCCTATGGTAAACCTGGAAGGGGCTGCGGTCCGGGTGCCGGTGGTGACCACCCATGAAACCGGCCTGTACGATTGGGAGGAGGGCGGCGGTCTGTTGGTGCATCCCCGGGTGGAGGAAATGGCCTGGGCGCTTTCCCAGGCGCTTGACTGGAGTGAGAGTGAACGTCATGAGCGGGGGCGAGCTTTGCGCCACCTGGTGGAAAGGCGCTATTCCTGGGAGGCCGTGGGGCCGCAATGGCTGGAACTCTATGCCTCGCTCCTTTAGGCAGTAGCGGCCAGAACAACTGAGGGCCCTCGCGATGAACTCCATCATCTCACAGATCCTTATGCGGCTATCCGGGAGATGGCTCGGGTGGCCCGTTACGCGGTGATCATCGCGGAACCGCAAGATGCGGTTTTGACCAGGCTGGCGGTAAGGTTAGGGATTTCCGAGGATCAGGAGGACGCAGGCAATTACGTCTATCGTCTGACCGGACCGCCCCTGGCAGCCGCGCTGATGGAACAGGGATTTCCAAACTCCGCCTGGAGCAGCCACCTGATTTATTGCCAGCCCTGGACTTTCCCCTTTTATCGGGTGCTAAGCCGGGGGCCACTTCTGTGGGCAGCCAAGGCCGCCTTTATCTCGTAAATGCCTTTCTCGGACGCTGGGGGAATTCCCTGAAGTTTGTCGCTTGGCGCTGATCCGCGTGCGCTACGACGGATCCGGTTTCGGCTTTAACGCTGAAACCTGCTTATCTGACCCAAAATAAAGATGGAATGAGCTGAAATGCGCCTCCTGATTTACGGGTACAACTATGCACCCGAGCTGACCGGCATTGGCCGCTATACGGGGGAAATGGGCGCCTGGCTGGCAGCCCGGGGACACCAGGTCACGGTCCTTACCGGGCTCCCCTACTATCCAGAGTGGCGGGTTCATCCGGCCTACCGAAACAAAAGGTGGATGCGAGAATGGCGGGATAGTGTCGAGGTTTTGAGGTCGCCGTTTTATGTTCCTGCCAAGGTGACGGGGATAAAACGGGTGTTGCTGGAACTTACCTTCGGAGTAAGTTGCCTTTACTGGTGGCCACAGATCTTTTCCAGGCGCTGGGACGTGGTGGTCTCTATCTGCCCGCCTTTGTTGACGGGCTTTTTCCCTTTGTTGTTGGCCTGGAAACAGGGAATTAGCTTTATGTTGCACTTTCAGGATTTGCAGCTGGAAGCTGCTCGAAAGCTTGGGATTCTTCAACATGGGGGGCTCCTAGCCTCATTGGAAAGACTTGATCATTTTTTCCTCACGCGAGCCGATATGATTACGGCGATCTCAGATGGCATGCTGGCCCGCTTGCGCGACAATGGCGGCCCCGCGCTTCGACTTAGCCTGATGCCCAATTGGGCCGATCTAGAGAGCATCCGCCCCGTCCCGCGGCATAACCGGCTCCGGAAGGAGTTTGGCTTTGGCTCCGAAGTCCTGGTTCTTTACGCCGGGAACATGGGGGAAAAGCAGGGTTTGGAAGTTATCCTGGAAAGTGCCGCCATGACCGCGGCAAGGCCTGATATCCGATATGTTTTAGCAGGGGAGGGGGCCACGAAAGCCCGCATCATGGAGTCAGCTGAAAAGCGGTCGCTGAAAAATGTCCTTTTTCTCCCCTTACAACCGGCGAAACGTTTCCCATTGCTGTTGGCAATCGGGGATATCCACCTGGTGATTCAAAAGACAAGGGTTTCCGACCTGGTGATGCCTTCCAAACTGACCAATATTCTGGCAGCCGGACGACCATTCATCGCCACTGCCCTTCCTGGGACAGAATTGGCCCGGGTTACTGAGGAATCCCAAGCCGGCCTGCTGGTTGCTCCCGAAGACCGTGACGCACTGGCTCACGCCATCTTGAAACTGGCTGACGGAAAAGTTTTGCGTCAGGATATGGGAAAAAAAGCGCGACGGTATGCCGAAGCCCATTTGAGCCGGGATGTCATTCTCAGCCGGTTGGAGGATATTCTTTTGGGTCTCGCGAGACCAAGGGGATAGTAACGGGTCTAGACCCTCCGACGAAGATTTTTCTGATCAATCAACTTTACATTTTGAGAGATAGCCACTCTAATTGATGGGGACCAGTTCAAAGGAGCCTACTGTCCTCGTTGTTCACTCTATTTTCTCAGGATGTCTCCTTGGCCTGAGGAATTCTAACCCCCTTCCAGGAGCGCCGGTTGACCGCGGCCCGAAACATAGCGGTTGACTTTGGAAACTTTTTAACCTAAGATTAAAAACCTTTGGATAATTTTTAAAAAATTGAAGTTTCCGAACTTATTTTTAAAGGAGGATTAAAGAGCTAACCTTGGGAAAGAAGGTTTTTCTTAAAGATTGTTAGGGTGCTTGGTTGCTAAGACAGGTGACTTACACAAGTCCCGTTAACATTATGGGATTTCAGGCAATTCATAGGGTGAGGGGATGCTTGAATCAAGAACTGAGGGGATATTTAACCAATACCGCCTGTTAATTATTTGGGCGCAGCGGCTGCTCGATGGTCTGGTGGTCACGTTGCTACTTGTCTTTTTCTGCTGGTTCCATGGGGCGCCATTCCATGAAGATTTCTTTTTCCTCAGTATTATCACCTTCTTACTGACTTTTTTGGTCTTCCACGCCGCCCGGCTATACCGCCCCTGGCGCGCCGCGGACTTGCTTCGCATGTCTCGGCGGTTATTCCTGGCTTGGATCCTGATCGCTTCGACGTTATCAGTAGTGGGTTATCTAACCAAGACTTCAGAGATATTTCCCCGGAAAGTCATAATCTCCTGGCTGGTGGTCTCTCCCTTTGCCCTGGTGGTATTGCGGCTGCAAGTCTATGCAGCGTTGCGCTTTGCCCGGGCCCAGGGAAGAAATTTCCGCATGGTGGTTATTGCCGGCGCCGGCGATCTGGGCAAGCGCCTGGCCAAAAGTGTGAAAGACACCCCCTGGTTGGGCATGCGTCTGCTAGGTTTTTTCGATGATTTTCCGGAAGAGAAGGAAATCCAGCTCTACCAGGACGGCAAAAGCTATCCCATCCTGGGAGACCTGGACAGCATGGCTGAGTACGTTCAGGAAAATAAAATTGATATGGTATACATTGCGCTGCCCTTGCGGGCTGAAAAGCGGATTCGCGAAGTGGTGGAGGCGCTCCAAGATACTACCGCCTCCGTCTATTTTGTGCCGGATATATTTACTTTCTCCCTCCTGCAAGCCAGTGTCACCGATCTGAGGGGCATCCCCCTTATTTCCCTGTGGGAAAGCCCATTTTATGGAATTAATGGCTGGCTGAAACGGGCCGAGGATGTGGCTTTGGCCAGCCTGATACTATTACTGGTTTTTCCCTTGATGCTGATTATTGCCCTGGGGGTGAAGCTGTCTTCTCCGGGGGCGGTGATCTTTAAACAGCGGCGGTACGGACTGGATAGTGAGGAGATCCTGGTATATAAATTCCGCACCATGAGAGTCTGTGAGGATGGTGCGACGATTCCCCAGGCCACTGAAAATGATGAACGGGTGACCCGCTTTGGCAGGTTTCTGCGCCGGAGCAGCCTGGACGAACTCCCCCAATTTCTCAATGTCCTGCAAGGAACGATGTCGATAGTCGGCCCCCGGCCGCATGCGGTGGCTCATAATGAATATTATCGGCGGCGCATCCCCGGATATATGCTGCGGCACAAAGTCAGGCCGGGGATTACCGGACTGGCGCAGATCAACGGCTGCCGAGGTGAGACCCAAGCTCTGGAAAAAATGGAAAAACGCCTAGAATATGATCTGGATTATCTGTGCAAGTGGTCCCTGGCCCTGGATTTGAAGATCATTTTCCTCACCGTTTTTCGCCTCTTCGCCGATCCTCAAGCTTATTAATCAAAATCTGCGCGATAATTTGGCTCAAAGGAAGAGTTCGTGGGACAATTAAAAAAGGCCTTGATCACCGGAATTACCGGCCAGGATGGCAGTTATCTGGCAGAGTTGCTGCTGGATAAGGGTTATGAAGTGCATGGACTGATCCGCCGGTCCAGCACCTTCAACTCCCGACGGATTGACCACCTGTACGTGGATCCCCATGAGCCCGGGGCCCGTTTTTTTTTGCATTACGGAGACTTGAGCGATTCGGGTCAATTGAGCCACCTGATCTACAACCTGCAGCCGGAGGAAATTTATCACCTGGCGGCGCAAAGCCACGTTCGGGTGAGCTTTGACATGCCGGAATTTACCGGGGATGTCACCGGCCTGGGGACGACCCGGATTCTGGAGGCCGTCCGCCGCAGCGGCATCAAAACGCGGTTTTATCAAGCTTCTTCCAGTGAGATGTTCGGCTCTGCTCCCCCTCCCCAAAACGAAGAGACGCCGATGCTGCCCCGGAGCCCTTACGCCGTAGCCAAGCTTTATGCTTACTGGATGGCAAAGAACTACCGGGAAGCTTACGGGCTCTTTGCGGTGAATGGCATCTTGTTTAACCATGAATCGCCGAGACGCGGCGAGACCTTCGTGACTCGCAAGATTACCCGGGCGGTGGCGCGCATCAAGATGGGATTGCAGAAGAAGCTCTATCTGGGCAATTTAGAGGCCCGCCGGGACTGGGGGTATGCTCCGGATTATGTGGAAGCCATGTGGCTGATGCTCCAGCAAGATACCCCCGTGGATTTCGTCATTGCCACGGGTGAAGCTCATTCCGTCCGGGAGTTCCTGGAAAGCGCTTTCGGTTACGCCGGTTTGGATTGGCGGGAATATGTGGAGATTGATCCCCGATATTTCCGGCCCACCGAGGTGGATTTTCTGCTGGGGGATAGCCGTAAGGCCTTAAAGCTGCTGGGCTGGCGGGCAAAAGTCGGTTTTCAGGAACTGGTGCAAATCATGGTGGATGCCGACCTGAAATCCTTGCTGGAGATGCGCCAATGCCAGGACGTTATCCGCCAGTTAGCGCAGGAGAATGGCCTCAAAGTAGCTTAGCCCCATGGGCCATGGGTGATTTCTGGCGATCTGCCGCGGGCTGAAACCGATGGAAAAAGAAGCAAAGATTTATTTGGCCGGGCACGCGGGTTTGGTCGGGGGCGCGATCCTGCGGCGCCTGCGCGGCCAGGGCTTCAATAATCTGGTGGTGCGTAGTCTGGAAGAGCTGGACCTCAGGAATCAGGCGGCCACGGCTGATTTTTTTGAGAAAGAGCGGCCGGAATATGTTTTCCTGGCCGCGGCCCGGGTGGGCGGTATCCATGCCAACTCCACCTATCCGGCCGAATTCATTTACGATAACCTGATGATCCAGGCCAATGTCATTCACCAATCCTACGTGCACCGGGTCAAAAAACTTCTGTTTCTGGGAAGTTCCTGCATTTATCCCAAATTGTGCCCACAGCCGATGACGGAGGAGTATCTCCTGGAAGGCCGGTTGGAGCCCACCAACGAGCCTTATGCGGTGGCGAAGATTGCCGGAATCAAGATGTGTCAGGCCTATAACCGACAATACGGCACCTGTTTCATCTCGGTGATGCCCACCAATCTTTATGGGCCGGGAGATAATTTCGACGGGCAGGATTCCCATGTCATCCCCGCCTTGATCAGGAAGTTTCACCTGGCTAAGGTTTCCCAAGCCAAAGAGGCCGTAGTTTGGGGGACTGGCACTCCCCACCGGGAATTCCTGTTTGTGGACGACCTGGCTGCAGCTTGCCTGTTTTTAATGGAAAATTATGATGATGGCAGCATCATCAATATCGGGGTGGGACACGATCTGACCATCAGGGAATTAGCCCAGACAGTGGCAGAGGTGGTGGGATTCCAGGGGGCGCTGGTCTTTGACCCCAGCCACCCGGACGGCACCCCCCGGAAGTTGCTGGATGTCAGCCGGATAACCCAGTTGGGATGGCAGGCTGAGATTCCCTTAAAACAGGGGCTGCAATTGACTTACGATTGGTTTTACCACAGTCCCTGGAGTCGCCAAGAAACCGCTTAGGCTCGGACTTCCCGGCGCAAACTGCTTGCCTGGCCGCAGCACCAGAACTCACGGCCTCCGATTACTCTTGCCGAAGCAAAGTCATGCTGGTAGAATTCCACCGATGAACCCGCTGATCTTCCGAGAATATGACATCCGCGCCCGGGTGGGGATCGATTTGACCTCGCCGGAGGTTTTCCGGCTGGGCCGGGCTTTGGGCACGTATTTCCGGCGGCAAGGGAAGCGGCGGCTGGTGGTGGGCCGGGATTGCCGGCCGAGTTCCCCGGAGTGGGGGGAGCAATTGATGGCCGCGTTGGCGGCCGCGGGCTGCCAGGTGCTGGATATCGGCGTCTGCCCCACCCCGGTTCTCTATTTCGCAGTCCGCCATCTGCAGGCTGAGGGGGGGGTAATCGTCACCGCCAGCCATAATCCCCCGGACTTTAACGGTTTCAAGATCTGTAACGGCTTCCAGACTATTTTCGGGCCGGAAATCCAAAAACTATACCGGATTGCCCTTGAGGGCGCCTTTGTTTCGGGCCCAGGCGGGGTGGAGCAGGTGGAGATCATCCCGGCTTATCAGGATTTCCTGGCCCAAAACCTGAGGATCAGCAAGCCGGTCCGCCTGGGAATGGATGCCGGTCATGGCACGGCGGGAGAGGTGGCCCTGCCGCTTTTCCGGAGATTGGGTTGTGAAGTCTGGCCCCTTTATTGTGACATGGATGGCCGCTTTCCGGCCCATCAGCCTGACCCCACCATCGAGGCCAACTTGACCGAACTGCAAGCCCTGGTCCGGGCCAACCGTCTGGATTTAGGCGTGGCCTATGATGGGGATGGAGACCGCCTTGGGGTCATTGGGCCGGAAGGGGAAATCATCTGGGGGGACCAATTGTTGGTGCTGTTTGCCCGGGCCATTTTGCGGCAAAGTCCCGGGGCGACCATCATTGGGGAAGTTAAGTGCTCCCAGCGCCTTTACGATGATATTGCGCGCCATGGGGGCAAGCCTCTGATGTGGAAAACCGGCCACTCGCTAATCAAGCAAAAGATGGTGGAGGAAAAAGCCTTGCTCGCCGGGGAAATGAGCGGGCACCTCTTCTTCGCCGACCGTTATTTCGGTTACGATGACGCCATTTATGCCACCGGCCGGCTTCTGGAACTGCTGTCGGCGGAAAGTCGAACCATTAGCGAACTGCTGGCCGATCTGCCTCCGGCGGTGATCACCCCGGAGATCAGACGGGAGTGTCCGGATGAGATTAAATTTGCGATAGTGGAAAAATTGAAATCCCGGCTGGCGGAGCACTTTCCCGTGATTGATCTGGATGGCGTCAGGCTCAAACTGCCGGACGGCTGGGGGCTGGTGCGGGCCTCCAACACCCAGCCGGCCCTGGTGCTGCGGTTCGAAGCCCGCACGCCGGAAAGGCTCGAAGAAATCAAGAGCCTGGTAGAAGCCATGCTTGAGCAGGAGCTGATGGGGCTAAGGGAGGCCTCTTGAAGCCATCGTCCTTCTCCCCGATCTTCGGAGTTATCTTGGCTGGGGGCTCCGGAACCCGTTTCTGGCCCCTGAGCCGATCCCAATATCCCAAACAGGTCTTGCACCTGCTCGGTTCCCAATCCATGATCCAGGCCACCATCGAACGCCTCCTGCCCAGTATTCCCTTGAGCCGTTTGGCGGTGGTGACCAGTGAGGCTCAACAAGACGTCATTCGCCTGGAGCTGCATCGCCAAGGCTGGAAAGACATCCAGCTGTGGGTGGAGCCTGAAGCCCGCAATACCGCGGCGGCGGTGGGTTTGGCGGCGATAATGATGGGGGATGACCGAAACTTGGAGATCATGGCTGTCTTTCCGGCGGATCATTTTATTCGGGACCGGACGCGCCTGCTCGAGGCGCTGAATTTGGGCGCGGCTTGCGCCCAGGCCGGCTACCTGGTAACCTTCGGGATCATCCCGACCCGCCCCGATACCGGGTACGGCTATATCAAAGCCGGAAACTCCCTGGACGGCAAGAAAGAGACATTTCATTGTCAGCAGTTTATTGAGAAACCGGCGCTGGACCGGGCCACCGCCTTGTTGAAAGAGGGGGGAGTCTACTGGAACAGCGGCATTTTCCTGTTTCGCCGGGACATCCTCCTGGAAGCTTTCGCCCGGCACCTGCCCGAACTCTATCAGGGCCTCACCCAGTTGGCGGGAAAAGAAAAGTCCCAGACAGAAGAGATTTATCACCGCCTCCCCAGCATTTCCTTGGATCACGGCATCCTGGAACGGGCCGACAATGTGGCGGTCATCCCCGTGGACCTGGGGTGGAGTGACGTGGGCACCTGGGGGGCCCTGGAGGAAATTTTTGAGAAGGACGAACGGGGCAATGTCATCCTGGGAAAGGTGATGGATCTGGAGAGCCGGGATTGCTTGATATTCTCCCAAAATCGGCTGGTGGCTACCATCGGTTTACAAGATACCATTGTCGTGGACACCCCGGATGCCACCCTGGTTTGCCCCCGGGGACGGGTGCAGCAGGTTAAGGACCTGGTGGCCGAGCTCAATCGCCGCCAGATGGTGGAATCAGTCCAGCACCCCACGGTGCAACGCCCCTGGGGACGTTATACGGTGATGGATGCCGGAGACGGCTACCAGGTGAAGCAGATCGTGGTGGACCCCGGCAAAAGGCTCAGTCTGCAGTGGCATCATCATCGGGCCGAGCACTGGGTGGTGGTCCAGGGGACGGCCCGGGTGACCATCGGGTCCGAATGCAAGCTGGTGGAGGCCAACGAAAGCGTTTTTGTGCCTTTAAAAACACCCCACCGCCTGGAGAACCCTGGGCCCGAGCCGGTGCGGATCATCGAGGTGCAGACCGGCGCCTACCTGGGGGAAGACGATATCGTCCGGCTTGAGGATGATTTTTGGCGCCAGCCGGAGGGTCCCCAGACCAAGCCATAACTTCCGAACCAGACAATCGGCTGCTCCGGCAGAGAAGTATTCTGACCCACCCTTCAAGAAACCTTAATATTCCGCCAGCCAAGCAATTCCCGGATAAAACTGCGGCGCCCGGGTGCGTTGAGCCGGCTGGGGGCGCCGGCTATCCGGATCGGGCTTTTGATACCGAGTTGCGGCCAATCGAATATTTTTTCCTAATTTTTCTTGGTGGCACAGGCGTCTCGCCTGTGCAGCGCAGGCTAAAGCCTGCGGCTACAAAAGCAACATTTGAATGCAACTCGGTATGAGAGCGGTTTTCCAAGCCATTTCTCCAGGTCTCACAACTCCCCAGTTGACTTCCCTGGCCCAGCCTGGGGACGACTCTTCCACTTTGGATTATAGCGCGCCCCTAACAGGCGTTGAAAAACGTTTTTTGGTAATCCTGAACGAAGTGATGAATCTAGCAATCCTTGATATGACTAGATTCTTCGCTTTGCTCAGAATGACCATGGGAAGAATTCGCCAGTTTTTCAACAGCCTGATAATCCCCGGCAGCGCGCGCCACCAAGCATTTAGGGCTGCTCTGGCGCTAGAGGCTTAAAATTTAAAGGCCGATATGGTATCTTGTCTGAGATAATAAACTGTTATGGGTGCGACTCCTCTACCGAATGGAGGTTGATTGCCGATGCAAAACTCGAACTCGCCCACCGACCCCCTGGGAAAGGCGGACTTTGCGTCTCAGGCAGCGGGCTTGGGGACGGTGGGGGCACCCCACCGAGGCGCTCCAGCCCCGGTCTCCTGGGAGCGCCTGCGGCAATTGGACCTGGAAGGCTTTGCCGCTCTCAAGGTCCTGGTAGTCGGGGACTTTATGTTGGACGAATACATCTGGGGCCGGACCGAGCGCATTTCCCCCGAAGCCCCGGTGCTGGTGGTGGATGTGGAGCGGGAAACCCGGACCCTGGGGGGGGCCGGCAACGTGGTGAACAACCTGGTGGGCCTGGGGGCCCGGGTCGAGGTGCTGGGATTGGTGGGAGAGGATCATCCCGCCCAGGTGCTGCGGCAGGAGTTGAGCCGGCTGGGAGTTGATCCGGGGGGGCTGTTTATGGAGCCCCAACGGCGCACCTCCCGCAAAACCAGAGTATTTGCCGATTTTCAGCAGGTGGTGCGCATTGACCGGGAGACCCGGCTACCTGGGGCGGGGGCCTTCCGGGAAGCCGCCCTGAAATATGTGGAAGAGCGTTTGCCCTCCCTGGATGCCATTGTGCTATCGGATTACGCCAAGGGCACCCTCAACTCGTTTCAGCCGGGAGATCTGATCCGTTTGGGGCGGTCCCGGGGGGTGCCGGTGGTGGTGGACCCCAAGGGGGCGGACTACTCGAACTATGCCGGCGCCACCGTAGTCACTCCCAACCTGAAGGAACTCGAACTGGTGGCGGGCTGTTCTTTGCGGAGCTGGGAGGAGTTGGTGGACCGGGGCCGAAAGTTGTTGGCGCACCTCGACCTGGAGGCGCTCCTCGTCACCCAGGGGGCCCAGGGAATGACCCTGATCCGCCGGGAAGGGGCCCTGCGCATCCCGGCCCGGACCCCCCAGGAGGTGTTCGACGTCTCGGGAGCCGGGGACACCGTCGTGGCGGTCCTGGCCCTGGGGCTGGCCCGGGGGCTGGGCTTCGAGGTGGCGGCCTCGCTGGCCAATCTTGCCGCCGGCGTGGTGGTCACCAAGAAGGGGACGGCCCCCATCCTGCGAAGCGAGATGGAGCGGGAGCTGCACAGCCATGTGCACCTGGAAGAAAAAATCGTCACCCTGGGAGAGCTGCAGTTGTTGGCGCCCCGCTTCCGGGCCCAGGGGAAAAAGATAGTCTTCACCAACGGCTGTTTCGATCTTTTGCATGTAGGACACATCGAGTTCCTGGAAGCATCCCGGCGCCTCGGAGACGTGTTGGTGGTGGCTCTGGATTCCGACGCGTCGGTGCGGCAGGTGAAAGGCGAAGGCCGACCCGTCATCAGCGAGGGCCAGCGCCTGCGGATGCTGGCCGCCCTGGAAGGGGTGGATTACGTCACCCTGTTTGACAGCGACGAGTTGACCGAGATCCTTGCCGCTCTGAAGCCGGACGTCCTCACCAAGGGGAGCAATTACCCGGAAGAGGCGGTGAAGGGGCGGGAAGTGGTCCAGGGCTATGGAGGGCAGGTGGTCCTGCTGCCGGTCAGGGAGGCCGTGTCCGTTTCCGGCCTGATCCACCGCATCCGCCAGGGGGAGTGAGAATCGCGCATGGAAATTTGTCAGTAAGGATTTCTTTACAAGTTTTTCTTTACAGCCTCCTCTTAAATAAAGTATAAGCTGGATAGGGGCGATAGCCTTCGCATTCAGTCTTTTACGGCCTTTAACCGATACTCCTATTTCCAACCTCAGGGCCTGACAGCCGAAGATGCCAGTCTGGACAACTGGATCGCCAGAATCGTTCCTTGCCAACAGCACTGATCCGCTGATAAAGGAGCGCGGTTCCCGCGCATTTCCCTAATCCTGGTAAAACCTCCGGGCCAGGGGGAACTTGATCTCACCCATGCATCTCTGGGGAGCCGATGCCCAGGATCTTCAACCTGCAGATTTCCATCTGGAAACTGTTTCTCTTCAGCGGTGATCTGGGCTGCTATAGTCTGTCGGTAGTCGCCTCCTTATATCTAAATCCCAACACCGAACATCCCTGGGAGTTTTTCGCCCAGAATCATTTAATGTTCACCATAACGGGAGTAGTTTATTTTTCCATCCTTTTCATCGGGGACCTTTATGATCTCCATCAGGATTATCACCAGCCCTTTAATTTAGCCCGCTTGACCTTTATCTGCTGGATAGGCACGGTTGTCGCGGTCCTGATAATTTACTTTCCTTTTCGCCTGTTTGTCCACCGCACCCAAATAATCATCCAGTCCCTGGTCTTTGCCGGGGCCCTGGTGGTTTGGCGCCCCTTCTTCTCGGCCGTGGCCTTTCCCCAACGCCTGCAAAAGAAAGCCTTAATCGTCGGGGCCGGCAAGTCGGGGAAGTTCCTGCTGCAGAGTCTCCGGCAAAACCCTCAAGGCGGCATATTGCCGGTGGGTTTCGTGGATGACGATCCCCAGAAGGTGGGAACGGTGATCGAGGGGGCAGCGGTGCTGGGCACCTCCAGAAATCTGCGCCAATTAATCGCCGATTACCAGATTTCCCTGCTCGCGGTGGCCATCACCCATGAGAAAAGCGATGCCTTGGTCACGGCCCTGACGCAGGTTTACTGGAGCGGCTGTAAGATTTTGGATATGCCCAGTCTCTTTGAGTCTTTAGAGGATAAATTGCCCCTGGACCACATTTCGGACTCGTGGCTTCTCCTGAACAGCCTAAGCAAACCCACTTTATATTATCGATATTTTAAGCGGATCATGGATTTAATTCTGTCCGGCTTTCTCTTGATGCCGACGCTGCCTTTGTTCGGATTGATTGCCCTGGCCATTAAACTGGATAGCCCGGGGGCGGTGTTCTATCGGCAAGAACGGCTGGGGCACGAAGGCGCGCCTTTTGAAATCATTAAATTCAGGACCATGGTGGAGAATGCCGAAATCGGCGGCCAGCAGTGGTCCCGGGAGAATGACCCGCGAGTTACCCGGGTGGGGAATCTCCTGCGGAAGATGCGCCTCGATGAATTGCCCCAACTGATAAATGTCTTCAAGGGGGAAATGAGTTTTATCGGCCCCCGGCCGGAACGCCCCATCTTTATCAAAGAATTTTCAGAACCGGTCCCTGAATGGCGCCTGGTCAAATCCCGCCATAACTTGGAGGCCAATGAAAAATGTGTCTTTAAAGAAAAGATCCCCTTTTACAGTTACCGTCTCCTGGTGAAACCGGGGCTCACCGGCTGGGCCCAGGTCATGTTCCCCTATGCCTCATCATTGGCAGAAAGCCGGGAGAAGTTGATGTATGATCTGTACTACATCAAAAATATGGGCTTCTTGCTGGATGTGGTCATCCTCTTGAAGACCGTGCGCATTGTCCTATTCGGCCGCGGGCGTTAGCGAGTTCCCGGTTTTTGACCTGGGCTGTCAATCTTCTCCCGGAAATATCTGACAAAATTCCCCTCACATTTCCGAAGGCTGTGGCAGGGGCGGGGCGCGCCCGCCCCTACCAGGAATCTCCCGTCCCGAGCCGATGCCACCGGCGAATTGAGTTGACCTGGAAGGCTAGATTTGATATGGTGCTTCCGGAATCCGAAGCCTCGGGGACAGCAGCGGTGATGCCATTGCCAGATAAAACCAGATCCGCTTTGGTCGGGAAAACCGGCTTGTTCTTAATATTCTTCTTGCTGGGCCAAATTGCGGCCGCTCAGGGGGAACATTGCCTTAGAGTTTGCAAAAACGGGGTGATTTATTATTATTTTTCCGACCGGGGAAATGGCAAAACCGAGACGACCCCGGTTTATGGCCAGCGAAACCGGATCATTCGCTCCCAGACGGGTTACAAGTTGCCGGTGCACCAGGTTGACCCGCTGGTACAAGAGGTCAGCCGCTATTATAATTTGCCCCCATCTCTCGTCAAAGCCATCATTCGAGTGGAGTCGAATTTCTATCCCGGGGCCACTTCTCCCAAAGGGGCCCAGGGACTGATGCAGTTAATGCCGGAGACCGCCGATAGCCTGGCGGTTTCCAATCCTTACGACATCAAGGAAAATGTCTGGGCCGGCACCCGCTATCTGAAATTGCTATTGGACAAATTTAATAATCGCTTGCCCATGGCCCTGGCCGCTTACAACGCCGGGCCGCAGCGGGTGGAAAAACACCGGGATATTCCCCCCATCCCGGAAACCCGGGGATTTGTCCGGGATGTCTGCGCCAACTTCTTAAAGTATTCCCGCGAATAACCCGCACCAGATCCTCCCGCTCCACTCAGCTTGACAAACCGGCGCCCTACAGGGTTTTCACCTTGGGGCGCACCCGCATGTGCGCCCAGAATATAGGGTGGATACCTGGGAAACCGTCTCAAAACGGCTCTTTTGTCATCCTGAACGAAGTGAAGGATATTTATACTAAGTTGCGGTCTAATGACAACATATGATATGCTTTTCTCTGAAAGGAGGAAGGCATGCGGAAACCCAAGGAATTGCCAGAAGGCGCTCTGGAGAGTTTGGCAATGGGGCTGAAGCAGGCT
>Ga0315281_10002849_pt1 | contig 25532 bp, 27 predicted proteins | sample YL17G07_0_MG_FD_204540 | JGI IMG/M metagenome (GOLD analysis project Ga0315281, IMG submission 204540) | Sediment microbial communities from Yellowstone Lake, YNP, Wyoming, USA - YL17G07_0 | ecosystem: Environmental > Aquatic > Freshwater > Lake > Sediment | place: USA: Wyoming | collected... | reverse complement strand
TGAGCAATATTACTGTTTACACCAACTGTTTGAGCCCTTTTAAACAATTGTAGGGCGTCAGTATATTTACCCTGACTATAAAACCCATTCCCAATTCCCATTAAATCGCTAAAAATCTTTTCAGCAGTGTCAAGCGACTTATCTATAATCATAGCCTGCTTATAAGACTCTAAAGCATGGATAAAATCACTTTTAAGCATGTAGACATCTCCTTGCAGACGATAGGAATTTGCTGTTTCACTCATGTCATTGTTTTTGATGTTAATATCCAGCGCAAGGGCTGCATTGCTTTGAGCCGAGTCTCCATCTTTGTTAAATATTGCAATCCTTGTCAATATATTATATAACGTTCCTGCGCTGAGACATCCAATCTCATTACAAAGAGACAGGGCAGTGGTAGCCGCTGAACCAGCCTTGATGTAGTCTCTATCATCCATTAAAAGCATGGTTTTTAGCAGCAGAGCTGAATAAATATAAGTCTTTCCAAAGGTTTCGTTTTTAGTTGAAATTATTGATTCAATACTCTGATACGCCTTTGCCCTAATCCCTATCTTGCGATAAACCATAGCAATGTTTATTTGAGAAATAGCAATGCTGTTAAAATTCTCTACAGTTAAGGCAAGTTTAAGGGCTTCGTTAAATTGAGTTAAGGCTTCGTCATAGTCGTTATTATTAAATGCCTTGTTACCTTCCTGATTATGTAAAATAATCGCTTTTTGGACAGATGTATAAACAGGCGGGGCAGAGCCGCAGCTTATAATAATCAAACTTGATATGAGGATAAATATCCTCATATTGATTACTCTATATTTCTCAAAGGCTTGTTTATTCATAGCTGTCTATTTTTATCATCTCTTGACCTAAGGGTTTAAACCTTGTGCTTATTGGCCATATCTGTTTTAGGGAATCAATTATCTCTAGTGACCCGTCTGTCAGGCGCTCACCTTTTTTTATCAAGCGCGGCACAGCAGGCAGAATATTTGGGACAGAATTTCTAGTTTCGTTAGTTATGCTCTCAAGATTAGTGATGATTTTATCTGTCTTTTTGATGGTATCATTGACAGTCTCAATGGTATCATTGGCAGTCTCAACGGTATGTTTTGTTGATTCAAGCAGCCCGTTAACTTTATCAAACGTAATGGGTATAACTTTATCCGTGTTTTTAATGATATTATTAACGTTATCTATTGTCTCAGTTAAAACTGCGGACATTTGTCTAAGATTGAGAACAGTCTGTTTTAACTCGCCGTTTGGATTATTAATATATTCAAGGATACTTTTAACATTAGCTAAAACTGGTTTTATCTGATTGTTTAGGTCATCTGCTATTCCTACAAGACCCTTTTCACGTTCAAAAGGTATTATGGCATCGCCTGAAACTTGTATTGAGGTGTCAGAACCCCTTGATATCTCAATAATACTGTCTCCAATAAGATCTTCTTTTTTCAGATAAGACTTTGAGTCAATCTTGATCCATTTCATATAATCAGAATTGATAAGCATTACTACCTTTACCATTGCATTATTATCAAGAGAAATTTTTTCTACTTTTCCAATCTTAAACCCGCTTAATTTTACATCCATTCCGCTAAAAATTCCAGTACCAGTTGTTGTAAAGAAATATACCTTAGATTTTGAGGTAAATATATCTTGCTCAACACCTATAGTTATAATAATAGCGCAAAACACAAATAAAGAACCAAGAACAAAAATGCCGATCTTTCGTTCTAAATTTTTAAATCTTTTATCTTTATCAAGTAAAAATTGCACAATATCCTCAAACACATATGATTGTATTATTATAAGTCAGTTATCAAAAAAAAACAATGTTTTATGGATAAAAAGGATTCACTTTTCACTTATTGAGTTTAATGGTTCTGGCTTTAATATTTTTTAGAGATTCCTCTTCATCAGTGAAAAATACGCTAATCCTGCCTGATTTTTCACTATGAAATTTCATTATTATATCTTTGAGATTATCCATCATCCCATGTTCTATCCCAGTAAAAATAGTATCATAAATCATTATATCAGGATACATTAGAATAGAACGAATAAAACCAGCAATTTTTTTTTCGAAAATGGTCAAATGTGCAGGCATCTTGCTCATAAATTCTGGCAGATAATCTTCATTAATTCCAAATTGGCTGCATAAATCGACTATCTTTTCCTCAAGGTTTTGCACTTTTATACCATAATAATATATTGGAAGCGTGATATTCTCCCAGACCTTGAGATTGCTGATAAGACCTCCATATCTCCATACGACCCCAACGTTGCTAAGCAGTTTAATCGCCGCAGTGTTTGTAATTGTAAATATCTCCTCATTAAATAAAAAAACTTTGCCAGAATTTGGTTTTTTAACACATAAAATGGTATCAAGTAACGCCTTTAACTCTGTATTTGAATTCCCAATAATCTTGCAGACAGAACCTTCCTCAATCTCAAAATTGAGAGAATCAAAGCAATCAAGTGTGACATCTACAAGTTTTATCATAGAAATGTTATCAGTGTTATTATACCATCAATTAAAAATATATAAAACAGACTTTGAGTAACTGCAATAGATGCAGCCTGCGGGATTTCTGTGATAGATGACTGAACAAGCATACCATGATAACAGGATATAATTGAAATTATTATTCCAAATGTTAAGCTTTTAAAGGATGAAACTATGATTTCATATAGATGTAATGAGGTTGTTATAATAGTAAAATTCTGAAAAAGAGGCGTATGAAATAAAAACGATGAAAGAGCTAATGCCCCAAACATTGAAATAATCTGAAAATAAAGAGTCACTATCATAACAGACAGAGAAATTCCAATTATCCTTGGCAGGATGAGATAAATATCCGCATTAATCCCCATAGTCTTTAGAAAATTGATCTCATTATTAATCTTCATAGCGCCAAGCTCTGAGGCAATGGCAGGAGAACTTCTAGCAATGATAATCATTGCGCAAAGCAAAGGCCCAAGCTCTCTAATAACTACCCAGATTAAGATTTTACCAATAAGCACGGCATTGTAACCGACTATATTTGAGACCTGAGTTATAATGACTACACCGATGAGAAGCCCGATAATTGCAAGTTTGCTTAGGGATTGCAGACCAGTAAAATATAACTGTTTATAAAGCACTGTCCTAACTGGGGTTATTCTTAGGGAAGGGATATGAATTATTGTGTCTTTAAGCATAGAAAAATATCCCCACATCTGCAAGATTGAGTTGATAGTACTTCTTCCAATTAATTCAATGTCAATAAATTTTTTCATAAAATATTAAGACTATTCACTATATAGACACAGGGAAAAAGAATTCACCACAGAGGCGCAGAGAGCACAGAGATACGCAGAGAAAAAAAGAGAAATGGGAAAAATCAAGTTCATATAATTTATTTAAAAATTTTTTATCATTTCACTGCGCTCTCTGTGTCTCTGTGGTGAATTCTTTTTCCCTTTTAGTAATTATTTCTTATAAACATCATCCTCAGAAAAGGTTTTATCCGCAATAATATTCCCATTGATATTTCTATAAAAGCAGCTTTTGTATCCAGCATGACATGCGCCGGGGCCATGTTGGATTGCCTTTATGACGATGGTGTCAGCATCGCAGTCAATCAAAATCTCCTTTACCTCCTGCACATGTCCTGATGTCTCGCCTTTTTTCCAAAACTTCTGCCTTGACCTTGACCAAAAATGTGTATATCCTGTTTCAATGGTCATATTGAGCGATTGGCAGTTCATATATGCAAGCATCAGAATTTCTCCGCTGTCAAAATCCTGTATAATACATGGGATAAGCCCAAGTTTGTCAAATTTAAGTTCATTAATCATAGATATTGCTCCTCGATTGATTTATTAAATTATATTATAATCTCTTACTATGGTTTTGCGCAAGAGTTGTACCCAAATTCCAATATATAATACCAAGTTGCATTCAAAGTAGTAAAATTAAAAAAGATTAAAATTCACCGCAGAGACGCAGAGGCGCAGAATTACGCAGAGAAAAGATTTAATATATTATTAGTTTTATTTTAGTTTTATTAATAATTTGTTTATTTTGCTGATATTGATGATATTATTTTGCAAAAAGTGATATTTGTTAGTATACTTAAAGAAATGTTATAATGACTATAATAAAAATCTTATATGGTTTAACGAGTGGCGCAGCCTTTATTGTTTATTATTAATAATTGAGGATTTTATCCTTAATATTAAAATATTGGGCATTTATTATAAATTGAGGGTTATATGGGCAAGAAATTTCTAAAATTTTTATTAAGTATCATAATTATAGCAGTAATAGCAGCGCTCTCGCACACTGGTTATAAATATTTTGCAGGAAAACCGCCTGCAATAACAGGCTCTGAAACCCTCAAAATGTTGTCAGCCTCAAGTATGGCAAATATTGGAGTTGATTCTAATCTTTCCATACAGAGCGTAAAGGTAACAATTATACAAGGCGCTAAAGAGGTTATCCTATTAAATGATACGCCTTTACAAAGCCATAAGGAATATCCCATAACAATAGAACCTGCGAAACTTGGGCTGAAAGATGGGTCTGCGCAGGTCATTATCAAGGCATCTGCAGGCAGATTTACTAAATCTGAGGTCAAGCTTGATACTATAATTGATACCATTCCTCCAATAGTCGGAGTGTTATCTAATTCGTATATAACATTTCAAGGAGGCGCAGCTTCAGCATTGATTGAGGCAAAAGGGGCATCCAGAGTATATGTCAGTATAGGCAATGACGAATTTGAGGCTACAAATAAAGTAACAGGTAAAGAGGATTTATATTTTGCTATTTTCCCTATAAAAGATGATGTAACACCAACTACCGCAATATTGGCAGTTGCAGTTGATACTGCTGGAAATAAGGCTAAGGCATCTATCTCAACAAGGATTAAGATTTGCAGATATAGACATGATTCCATAAATATTACAGATGATTTTATAAATAAAAAAATATATCCATTGATAGACGCAACTAATGCCGCCGACAAGAGGACTCCAACGTCTGCTATGAAGATAATTAATGAAGATATGAGGACAGAAAATGAGAGTTTCATAAGGAATATCTGCAAGACCTTTACAGAAAAGATATTATGGGAAGGCGTATTTTACCAACTGCCAAATAGTAAGGTCTTTGCAAAATTTGACGATATAAGAGACTATAAATATAATGGAGCGGTAATTAGTCATAGCAAACATCTTGGTTTTGATCTTGCAGTTAATAACAAAACTCCAATATTAGCGGCAAATAGCGGGATAGTGAGATACGCTGGTAATATTGGGATATATGGAAATACCGTAATAATAGATCATGGGATAGGAGTTATGACACAGTATTCACATCTATCAAGTATTAATGTGGAAAAAGACAAGGCGGTTAAGAAATCTGATATAATAGGCATTAGCGGAGAGACTGGACTTGCAGGAGGAGTTCACCTGCATTTTTCTACCCTTGTACAGGGCGTATATGTAACGCCTATTATATGGTGGGATAACAAATGGATAAAAGAAAAAATATTGGATGTGTTACAAAATAAAGGCACATCTTAAGATCGGAGGACATATTATGACTTCAAACGAAATATTAGTAATACATGACGACATAGAAGTAGCAGAAGAGATACGTCGGATTGTAAGTTCATCAGGATTTAAGACTCATCTGGCAAAAAATAAGACTCAGGCATTAGAAATCTCATCTGTTACAACATTACGCTCAATAATTATTAATGCCCTTTTAGCAGATGTAAGCATAGTTGCCCTTATAACCGAGATAAGAAAGATACCTCATTTAAAAGAGACCCCAATTATCTTACTAGCAGAGTCTGATGGTGTATATAATGAGATATTGGCATTAAGCAGAGACACTGCTGCGTATGGTACTATAAATTCTATAAAACTGCCTGCAACTGAGGAAGACCTTGTGGCTTTAATTAATTCATCTGAGAAGTCTTCAGATAATGAATCAGACTTTTCAAATGATTTAATCAATTCATCTTTAGAAATAGCAGATAATGATAATGTACATGAAAATTGGAATGCAATTGACTTGAGCATGGATCAGGACAAGTCAAAGATTGAATCTGAAGATGATATAGAGATTAATGCCTTGAAGATTGAAGATGAACAGTTTATAGAAGACAAAACACAACCCACATCTAAAGATAATGAAATATTGCAAGAAGAGGACAAACCTGATGGGTTTATGTCAGAAGAAAAACCTTTTAATGCTGAAATATTAGAAGAGTTTGATTCAAAACCACAAATAGAACCAGAGGCAGGCATCTCGGAGACAGAACAATATTCTAACCCATCTCCCCAAGTGATAAAAGATACAGTTCCTTTTGATAAAAAACTCTTTGAACGACCAAATTTACCAGAATCAATTGAGAAGACCTTTGATTCCGATCAGCTAAGGCTTCCTATAGACGATTCAATGAGGCCTTCAAGCCTTTTCAAAGATAAAAGGGTATTATATATTGGGGTTATTCAAATAATTTTTGTAATAGTGGCTGCATTTGGGGCGTACATGTTTTTATTTAAAGATAATGCAAAGCCATCTATTTTTAATATTAAGATGGCACATAATGAAACCACTGCGTCAAATGTAACGTCTGCAAAACCAGGATCAGAGGCGCCAATAGAGGTTACGGAACAAATTGGATTAAAAGATGCTGCCGCTAAAAAACAAGATGAAACAATAACTTCGCCTAAAAAGGTTGCTGCCAATCCTAAAGAATTAGCTTTAAATCAAGCAACTGATAAAAAAACAGTTGTTGAAAAAGCTGTTGTGGATAAGGCTGCCGCTGAGAAGGCTGCTGCTGAAAAAGCTGCCATTGAAAAGGTTATAAAAACAACTATTGAAAAAGCTGCTGAGAATAAAACTGCTGCTGAGAAGGCTACTTTTGAAAAGACTGCTGCTGAGAAGGTTGCTGCTGAAAAGGCTGCCGCTGAAAAGGCTGCCGCTGAAAAGGCTGCCGCTGAAAAGGCTGCCGCTGAGAAGGCTGCCTCTGAAAAGGCTGTTGCTGAGAAGGCTGCTGCTGAAAAGGCTGCCGCTGAAAAGGCTTCTGCTGTGGAGAAACTTAAAAAAGAAAAGAATCAGCCTAAAAAGACAGTTTCTGAAAAGCCTGCGCCAGCGCAACAGGCTAAAAAGCCAGAAACTATTACTAAGCCATCTGCAAAAAAGTCAAACTATGCTGCGCAAGTTGGTATGTTCAGTTTAAACGCAAATGTTGATAATATAGTAGCCAAACTCAAGGGAGCTGGCTATAATAATGTTATTATTAAAGAAGAGCAGCGCTCTAAGGGGACTCTTTACAGGGTATTAGTTGGACCTTATAAAGATTCTGTATCTACAGTCGATATAGTCAATAAATTAAAAACCAACGGTATTGACTCATATATTTTTAGGTATTAAGAGCGGAGAAGAAAGTGAAAAGTGAAAGATAAAAATATTCACCACAGAGGCGCAGAGTACACAGAGGAAGACAAAAAAATTATTAAATTATTATAAAGCTTTTCTATGTTATCTCTGTGCCTCTGTGGTGAATTTTTCTCTTTTCACTAGTTATTATTTTTGATTTATGGGGATATTTAGAAAGAAAAATACCTTAACTGGATTATCACGGACATGCGGGTGAGCGGCTAAGATAGGTCCGACAGTTTTGTCAGACGCGCTTCTTATGCTCAGCACATCAACCGATCCAAATCTATTGGTAAGTTATGAGACTGCAGACGATGCAGCAGTTTACCGTATATCCGAAGATATGGCAGTTGTATGCACAACGGACTTTATAACTCCGCCTGTGGATGATCCCTATTGGTTTGGACAGATAGGCGCCTCTAATTCTTTATCAGATATATATGCAATGGGCGCTAAGCCAATAGTAGCTCTTAATCTGGTTATGTTCCCATCTTCAAAGCTGGACAGCGGTATTTTAAGGGAGATACTAAGGGGCGGCGGAGATAAGGTAAGAGAGGCAGGCGCTGTAATAGCAGGAGGTCATTCAGTAGATGACCTTGAACCAAAATATGGGCTTGCGGTTACTGGGATAGTCCATCCTGATAAAATTCTAAGAAATAATACGGTTAAAACTGGCGATGCGCTAATATTAACAAAACCATTAGGAACAGGGGTTTTATTTAATGCCTGCAGGGATAAAAAACTTTCATGGGCTTCTCTTTTAGAGACATTGCCTGAGATTGCAATGCTCAATAGAAAGGCAATAGAGTTGGCTTTAGAGTTTGATGTAAACGCTTGTACAGATGTGACAGGATTTGGATTAGCTGGACATGTATTAGAGATGATAGGGAGCAGCAGTCTTACGGCAGAGATAGAGTATAAAAAACTGCCTATTTATTCTGGGGCAATAGATATGTATAAAAGGGGACTGGGAACTGGTTCAAATATCTCAAATCAAAAAAATGCTGGGATTTTATTAAAGGTTGAAACTATATTGAATAATGCAGAGTTACAGATGTTATTTGATCCTCAGACATCAGGAGGGCTTTTGATAACTCTACCAATAGGACAGGCGGAGGGATTAATTAAGAAATTAAAAGAATGCGGAGTAACATCTGCTGTGGTTATAGGGAATATAGTTGAGACAAAGCCGCAGGACGGCGCTAATAATAATGTAAGATTAAGAATAATCTAATATATCAGGTCAAGTATTTTTTTAGATACTTGGTAAACGCTATGTTCTGTATCTATTGATAACTCGTCTTTTTGAGTTATCAATGTCCCGTCATTTTATAGGCATTATAGAATAATATAAAGCAATTTTACCAACTTGAAACCAGAAAGAACCAAATAAGATAGCATCACTTATCTACACAGCATTTTTTATATTTCTTCCCGCTGCCGCAAGGACAAGGCTCATTACGCCCTATTTTCTTCTTATTTATTATAGGTTGAGGAATTGGCTTCATTTGATGTTCAACTTTTGCCTCTGTTTCAATCTTTTTAAGTCCATCAGCCTCATTATCCTTTTCTAATCTTTCTAATAATGGAATAAGCCGTTCTAAGACATCACTTCTGTCGATAGATCGAGGTGTTGTCATATCATAGGCTTTATAATAAAGCTCTAAGGCATTTTCAGTTTCATTTAGCGCATTATAGGCATCACCTGCCTTAATGATTATCCAAACATCATCAGGAAATAATTTAAGATTTTCTTGGATTTGACTTATCGCTTCTTCTTTACGACCAGATTGACCCAAGATTAAAGACAAATCCCCTAAAAAGTTATTTTTTTCATAATATTGTGAAAATTTACGACATATATCTACCGCTTCATCGACCATGTTATTTTTTGCCAAGAGATATGGGATGTCTAATATCCAAATAGATATATCCGATTCTAATTTAAAAAAATCATGCCTGTTGAAATCTTCTCCTAATGATATTAACGTATCGTATAGATTGCTGATTAATTTGTAGTCAGCTAATAATTCACCAGCCGATAATTTTCCATTAGAATTGTTTTCTTTTTCTATTGCTAACTTTATCTGTCCAATAATCTCTTTAATCTTCATAGTCACCAATTATCCTTTACTGACTAAAAGCGATTTTAAATCTTTTAGCAGGATCCCAAAACTTAACCTTTGAAGGAATGAAATCTTCTGGATCATAATTACCGCCAGCCCATACTAACATGCTTTCGTACTCTTCATCGTCAGGGTCCATTATTATCTCTAAGAAGTTTTCATATCCACTTATTCCGCCGCAATCCTCTGGCGGGCATCTCCTTTTCCCATCAATACAAACAGGATATTTAACGCCTTTGTTGCGTGGCAATATTTTTTCAAGCGTAATAGTATGTATCCAGTTATCTCCAAAATCATAAATATATTTGGATTTATTGTTAGTTAAATTAAAATAATCTGCAATCTTGAGTTGCCATCCCGGCAGATGAACAGGGTTATCTTCAAATCGGTCTTCATCTGGATAACCTATTATCTCTTGAGAGCCATCTTTAGGATTTATAAGTTCAAACATATGAAGGTGATAATCTAACCAGCCCATTGAGTCTGCAATCGCAACATGTAAATCCCAAAAAGTATAAATTGACGGCACTTGAATCTGCCTCCAAATTAAAGGCTTTATCTCATCAATAGAAACCTTAAATTGATAAATCTCATCAAATTTTCTCTTCATTATATACCTCTAATATCAAGTCTCATTCAAAAACATATTATAACATATTGCAATCAAAACAATATTAATTTCTTTTTTATAGGAAGGTGCAATATTTCAATCCCGCCCCATTTATAATTTTGATATTGCGCAACTAAATTCCTATGACAAAGCTCTGGCTCATCCTCGCTGCATAAAAGGCAGGCTTGATTGAAATCATCTTGATTAAGTGTATTCTCAACTCCCCTTTCTGTCAATAGTTTGAGAAATTCTGCCTTCTATACAACCCAACTGCCATTATTTTTTGTATATTCATCCAATATCTCTTTTGCAGGGGCAAGACTAATAGGTTGTCGGGTCTTGTATTTTAGCATATTTAATGCTCTTGCCATTCTCTATAATAATTCAGATTAACACAACTTGACTCAGTACCCTTCTAATCTCTTCAAACGTAACCTCTTCCATATATAATTCTGTTGATTTATTCCCAAAATCCGTCAAAAAATGGGCATCTGAAAACGATACAACAGGCATCACATATCTTTGAGCCAAAGTCTCGGTCTCTTTTATTCCAATATTTCTTGTAACCTCAAGGGCATCAACCTTTAAACCCTCAGGAATAAACCCTAACTGAGATATTATGCTGAATTGTTCCTTATCTATGTGCGCAGGTATTGCTATTCCTTTATATTTATGGATTAAATCCAATACAGAATCAAGGTCAAGCATGGTTGAACTTATCAAAAGCCTCTGCTCAAATTCAAGCACCTCATCAATGGAATTCACTATTAACTGGTATCCAAAGTGTTCAACATCATTTTTTATATCTGGTAGATTAGAATAGATAATCTCATTAAATTCTATATTGAAATTGTTTGAATCAAATAACGCAAGGACATGAATCTCTTCTGAAGTGGTTATCTCCATGCCTGTTAATACTGTTAAACTGCTTCCTGCAGCGCAGACAAGGGCTGCCGGGATATTTCTCATGGAATTATGATCAGTAATCGCTATTATATCAATTCCATGTTCAATTGCCTTTTTAACGATTGCCCTTGGGGTCATGTCAAGCTCTGCGCATGGCGAGAGGCATGAATGGATGTGCAGATCTGCAAGTATCTTTTTAGCCATTAATAATCTTGTATAGCCGTCCTGCTGCTTCAAAACAGGATAACGGCGTTACTGCTATTAATATCCCTTCTTTTTCTGCGCGCTTTAGGGTCTCTTGATCAGGGCATCTGGAATTAACAACTATTATTCCGCTCAACCCTTTAACCGAAGCTACCGCAACAATATTTAGATGTGTTTGAAGGGTTATCCAAAGCTCTCCGTCATTTCCTTTAGCCATAACATCGCTTAAAAGGTCGCTTACATATGCGCCGCTAAATGGACTTTCTATGTTTTGGTTACATGACTTTATCTCTAAAGAAAGCGGTTCAATTATCTCTAATATTTTCATCTCATTCCCTCATGAAATATGTTGTTACTATCTATTGCTGTCTTTACGCAGAAACTTTATGACATTTACTGCTATTGCATAAAACACTCCTAAAAAAAATAGTGGAATACTAAGCGCATTCTCCCAAAAAGTCAGCTTTTTTTGATAGTCTTTTTTCAATGAGACCCTCTCCACTAGGCAGCGGCTTCTGAAAAAACATCTCCAATCCCTTCAATATAGGATACCGTAACCTGAGTTATAAAGATGCGTTTCGCATTAAGGTCATGAGCAAGCATCCTTACTGCAACAGGATTCCATTTTTCTCTGTTAAGTTCAAGAAACATCTGCATTGGGCAAAGAAATCCTTCCAGAGCATTTTCAATCTGCTCCGTATCGTTTAAGGCATTAATAAATTTATCAAGATAATCCTTCTTCGTAATTAAAACCATCTCAAACATAAGTATAATCTGCTTAAAAGAACACGTATCTTATAGAATCAATAAAGATTTACAATAATTTCAACAGTAGTTCCCTCGCCAACAATAGAATTAATAGTGAATATATCTGCGTTTTTCTTCATATTTGGTAGACCCATCCCTGCGCCCCAGCCCATCTCTCTAACCCAATCTGGCGCAGTCGAGTATCCTTCGGTCATCGCAAGTTCTATGTTTTTTATGCCTGGGCCTATGTCTTGAAGGGTTATCTTTAATGCCCCATTTTGTATTGTATAGGAAATAGTTCCAGCAACCGCATAGATAATAATATTCATCTCCCCTTCAAATGCTGCAATTACAGCCCGCCTTATCTTTGTTATGTCAAGTCCGCAGTTAGTTAAGATTGTCTTTAGCTCTGTTGACGCCTTGCCAGCGTTTGTAAAATCTCCGCCAACTATATGAAAATTTCCATCTATTAGGGTATCCAATTTTCTTAGTCCTCTTGTGTTAGATTAATATCAGAGCAGCACTGAAGCCCTTGCCCAAAGAGTTTGCCTGATGCCGTAAACGTGGAATATGGCGTTACAAATAGCGATACTCCCTTGAGCTTTGCTAATTCTACTGCCTCATCGTCAGGAAGATTATTTCTGGTAAATATTATTATGCCTAAGTCTGCAATGGTTGCAGTTCTAATGGTTTGCGCCTTTGCAAGCCCTGTAAGCAATAGAGACTGGCATGTTGAATAAAACAATACCTCACTCATCAGATCAGTTGCGCAGACCCAGTGATAGTCCTTATTAGGATCGGTTGTGTAATCAACTATTGCCCTTGCCTCAAGGACGCTTATGATTTCTTTGAGTAACATTTTTATAGCTGTCTATTTATTGGTTTATGAATTGGCAATGGGCAGCCTTACAAAAAAACTTGCTCCATTTCCTAATGCGCTTTTTACAATAATCTTTCCGCCGTGTTTCTGAACAATCCCTAAACTGACTGAAAGCCCAAGTCCTGTACCCTTTCCTTCTGGTTTGGTTGTAAAAAATGGCTCAAAAAGCCGTCCAATATGCTCTGGCTCAATGCCAGGCCCTGAGTCCGTAATCTCAATTTCAGCATAGCGCTTTCCTTCTTCATCTGAAATAACGGATGTTTTAATGTCTATAGCGCCTTTATTGTCCATTGCATCTGCAGCATTTATCAAGAGATTTAAAAATACCTGCTCAACCTGTAAGGTATCGCCTTCTTGAGGGACTAAATCAGGTGAAAGATTGGTTCTTAAATCAACATTATAAAATTTGGATTGATTCTTGATTATATAGATTATCTTATTTATGGCTTCATTTATATCCACCTCTTTCTTTTCAGAAGGGATTGACCTTGAAAATTTCAATAAAGATGAGACTATCCTTGAGCATTTCTCAGCTTGATCTATAATAATCTTTAAATCATCAACATCTTGCTGCTTCTCAGGCGTTACGCGTTTCATTAATAGGTTTGAAAATACCACAATGCCTGTAAGAGGGCTGTTTAATTCGTGAGCAACGCTTGCAGCCATTCTGCCAAGAGATGCAAGTTTTTCAGTGTGCATGTGCTGTTCTTGAGCCTTCTTGAATTCTTCTGCCTTTTTAGCTAGTTCATCCTCCAAAGTTCTAACAAGGGCAAATGTGAATGGGGCAAAGAAGGTTGTTATATTTTCCATATCATCTTCAAGGGATTTTGCAGAGCCAACGAGTTTCTCTCTTGAGGTCTTTAATTCACTGCTCATTGTGTTAAAGGTTTGAGCCAGCCTTCCTATCTCGTCAGTTGTATTTATGTCAATAGTATAATCTAAGTTTCCCTTTGAAATCATCTCCATGCCATCTGATAATTTAGTTAGAGGATGCAGCACCATCTTCCACAAAATTAGAAATATTGCAATGGCAGTTAGAATAAAAAAGATTATATTCAAGGATATTGCAGCAAAATAAATCTTAATAAGCCGCTGGAGCAAGGACATTGAAGAATGCTCAACTACAAAAAAACCAATATATTTATGACCCATTGCATCTGGATGACATATTTGAGTAGAACAGGATTTTTCATTGATTATTGGTTCAACGGCTTTGAGATTAAAACTCTTATTGATGTCTTCAGTAAGTATCCACTTCCATTTATTGATATTGAGGGTTAGGTCTTCCTTACGGTCAGTGTGGCATTGTTTGCATACATAAGAATCTGCGCTAAAGGAATTGCCTATCTCTGCGGGCTTTGATGAAGATTGGATAATGCCCTTATGATTAATAATCCATAGTCCATTGATTCCATAACCCTTGCCTATTATCTCTAAGGTTTTTTGTAATTCGTCTCTCTGATTGTTAGAGTCTGCATGATTTAAGGTATTTTTGATAATCTCAGAATATACAAAGGACTCTTTTACAACGGCATCAATCATATAACCCTTGCTTATATAGTATATGCTATACCAAGACAACATCACTCCTATTATTAAAATAATAAAAAGAACTGCCATCACCCTTATAATAATAGAGTTTCTGAGCCTTTGGAACCGTATTTTTTGGATAATACCTTGTGTCTTATCGTTTTCATTCATAAAACTATATCCTTTAAGTTTATATTAGTAATAAATATAAGTCAAGTTTATCAAAAATAGTTTACTATTAATTCTTGACCAAAGGCAATTGATACGGTTATACTACATTGCATGGTTGTTTTGCTGCCATGCAGTAATGGGGGCCCATAGCTCAGCTGGTAGAGCTACCGGCTCATAACCGGTTGGTCCCAGGTTCGAGTCCTGGTGGGCCCACCAATATATAATATTGCCTCCATTATTTATATAAATAATCATTTAATTGTTTATTTTAGCATATTATATCAAGTATAATTGAAAAAAATACTGGCTATGATTTAACATTTTATTTTATTATAGTACCTATTATAACATTTTGATTGGAGGATATATGCCTAATGAATTAAATATTCTTAGAGAACTTCAAGGATATGACACAAAGATTATCAAAGAAAGAGATATAATTGATAATATTCCTAAAAAAATATCTGAATATGAGCAGCCTTATAAAGAGGCATTAAAGAATCTTGAAAAGAAAAAAAAGGATATTGACTCAGTTTCAAAACAAAAACGTGAATTAGAATTAAAACTTAAAGAAATCGCAGATCTGATTGAAAAACAAAAAGCAAGGATAACATCCCTAAAAACCAATCGTGAATATACGACGCACATCAAGGAAATAGAAAAAATTGAAGTTGATAAAAGCAATCTTGAAGATAAACTTTTAATGGCAATGGAAAATGTTGATAAATTAAACAAAGAAGTCAAAGAAGCTGAAATTACCCTTGAGTCTGAAAAGAAAAAGATTGAAGGACAAAAGACATATTTAGAACAGGATCAGATTGAACTGACTAAAGACCTTAAATCACTGTTATCAAAGAGAAATAAGCTGGCAAAGACACTTGATACCACAATATATAATCAGTATATGGACCTTCTTGAAAACAAATATGGTCTTGCGGTAGTAGAGGCTCGTGATGAGGTTTGTCATGGCTGCAATCTTAATGTTCAACCTCAAATTTATGCAGACCTGATTAAAAATGAACGCCTGCATAGATGTCTACAATGCGGCAGGTATCTATATTATGATCATGAGGCTGCAAATCAGAAATAATATATTCTCAAAAGATTAATTTTTCTCAATCAACATCTATATTGAAAGCAAATCTTTCCTCTGCGCCTCTAATATCATTAACAATTGCAAGGATTAATTCATTTGTATAATCCGTACCTATAATTGCTGATAAAAGGCAATATTTCTTGACAAATAGTAAAAATAGTTGTTAAGTTACAATGATTCAGGCACGTAGCTCAGGGGTAGAGCGCTACCTTGACACGGTAGAGGCCGGCGGTTCGAGACCGCCCGTGCCTACCATTAATAATCCTTTAAAATCAAAGATGCCAGTAATTTTTCAATTATTGCCTTTAGTCACTTCAAAACAATTAACTTGATAAAAGCAATCCCATTCATAATTAATAATCTAATTTTATCAATAAAACTTCCGCAGAATAAATATATTTATTTGATAAGAATAATTCCAATACTCAAAATCAGAGGCGCTTTATCTAAATAATCAATGACTTACTGCCACTATGAGCCTGCCTAAATAATAGGCAATCTGTATATCTTTAGTCATAGTCAAGGATACAAGGCAAATTGTAAATATTCTTAACAATTGATTAAGAAATCTTAAATAAATATATTATATTAATTCTAAAAAAGGATTATAATAAGATAATTTTATTAATACTATTTTCTAAGGTGAGAGAAATGGTAAAAAAAGTGACTATTAAAGAGAATGTCAAAGGCGAAGTAATATCAAAATATCAATTAACAAGCAGATTGGAAGTATATAGTAGGGAAGAACAAAAATCATATAAAGTATATTTATTGAGAAATGAGCAATTAAAAAAATTAAAGATAGGGGATACTTATATATTTGTTTGTACTAAGATTAATGATAAATTATATTTACAAAATATAATTAAGGATTAAAGGTAAAGCCTCAAGTTCTCAAGGATTACATTGAAACAGTAGAGACCGACGATTTGAGACCGCCCTGCCCAACCATTTTTTTAACTCAATGTTTTTCAATCACTGCAGATATAGACTAAATACCATCCCAATAGAAAGAACTATAAGAACGCCAATCGTCACCCATGCAACGATATTATATCCCCTTGAATTGGTATATTCACCCATCAGAGTTTTATTATTGACAAGCGAGATAGCATAAACTAAGACAAACGGCAGCAATATACCATTGGCAAATGAAGATAAAACCATCAATAAGACAAGCGGAGCCCCTGGAATCATTACAAGCAGAGCGGATAGAAATATGCTGATTGAATATATCCATATAAATTGAGGGGCTTCATTGAATGTCTTCTCAACGCCTGATTCCCATCCCATAGCCTCGCATATATAATAAGCGCTTGCCAGAGGCACTATTATTGCCCCAAGTATCGAGGCATTGGCAAGACTTATTGCAAATATAATCTTTGCGTACTCTCCAGCAAACGGCTCAAGGGCAATGCTGACCTCTGCAGCTTCATTTATTCGTATCCCCTTAGGGAATAATACCGCTGCGCATGTAATAATGATAAACACAGATATTAAATTAGTCGCTATGCTTCCTATAACTATCTCAATCTTTGTGACAATGAGGTGGGACTTTTTTAGACCCTTTTCAATAATGGACGATTGATAATAAAACTGCATCCAAGGGGTAATCGTTGTTCCAATTATTGCAATAACAAGCATTAGATATTCTGATTCAAATTTGATATGAGGCACAAATGTATTTTGCATCACCTTATGCCAATCTGGTTTAGCCATTACGCCAGCTATAATATAACCAAAAAATATAATACATGCTGAGAGTAAAACCTTTTCAACAAATTTATAACTGCCCTTGCTTATAAGAAGCCATATTATTGCCGTACCTAATGGAACTACAAGATATTTGTTAATGCCAAGTATCTCCATGCTTGCGGCAAACCCTGCAAGATCAGCAACAGTTGTTCCAAGATTTGCAATAAAAAGCCCAACCATCAAAAAGAATGTATTTTTAATGCCATAGTTTTCTCGTATCAGGTCTGCAAGTCCCTTACCTGTAACAATTCCTAATCTTGCAACCATCTCCTGCACAACAATTAAAGAAATGGTGATAGGGATTATTGTCCATAAAAGATTATATCCATACCTTGCTCCTGATACCGAACAAGTAGTGATGCCCCCAGCATCATTATCAATCATGGAAGTGATAAGCCCTGGCCCAAAAAGCGATAAATAAATGGCTATTCTTCTAAAAGTCTTCATTTTATAAAACTATTCACCACAGAGACACAGTGTACACAGAGGAAGAATATAAATTAAAAAGAATATCTATGAAATTATTATTAAATCCTTTCTCTGTGATTCTCTGTACTCTGTGTCTCTGTGGTGAATTCTTTTTTTCTTCAATTAAATCTTTTTGATCTTTCTCTTTGCCTTTGGCGGCAGGATTACATCTATAATATCATCAACGCTTATTATTCCTAGTAGATGTCCTTCTTTATCAACTACTGGCATGGCTACGAGATTATATTTTGAGAATGTTGCAGCTACGGTATCCTCATCATCCTCAGGACTAAAGGTCTTGATATTTGTTGCCATTATATCATACATCTTGCACTGCGGATCAGATAACAAAAAATCTCTAAGTGAAATTATCCCAAGCAAGACCTTAGACACATCCGTAATATAAATATAATATATGTGCTCAACTTCATGGGCATCTTCTTTAAATCTCTTCATAACCTCTTCAACTGTGATATTAGGCTCATAAGCAAGGAATTCATCCGTCATAAGACCGCCTGCGGAATCTGAATCATGGACAAGTAATTTCTCTATGCTGTCTGCATCTTCTCTTTTTAGATTATCAAGTATCTCTCTGATTTTTTTCCTTGAAAGGTCATTTAATATATCTGCGGCATCATCAGGAGGCATTTCTTCAATAATATCCACTAAGCGTTCAGTCTTTAAACTATTGATTATCTCAACCTGCGTCTGAGGTTCAAGCTCCGAAAGTGTCTCTGCCGCTGATTCAACATCAAGGGATTTAAAGAATTGAGTTCCTTCATCCCTTGAGAGCCGGCTTATGATGTCAGCAATGTCTGCAGGGTGGATATGCTCAAGCATCTGTTGAGGCATTTTAAGTGAAAGGGATTTTAAACGCGGGCTTATTGGCTGTAAAGAATCCCATCTTATAAGATTATGAGGGAGATTAAATTTGATTAATCTCAATATATTTTGGCCTCTTTTCTCAATTCCCAATCTTCGCAATATCCCTCTTATCCCTATATCAACCGCAATAAAAACAATATACCCCATATACGCCTGAAGCCTTATATCATTAACCCTTACAACCTTTGCGCCATTAATATCAAGTATCTGCTTGTCTAAGATATCTCTTACCGCCATCAGATCATCATCTGATTGGATATAAGGGATGAGTTTATCAGACTTGATCTTTGCAGCTATAATTCTCTTATTAAATATACTGATATTCTTATAATCAAGTTGATATTGCGTATTATTTGATATGAGTATCAGTTTTTTGACAATTGGCATTGGATCGCCTTTAACAACGATAATATCCTTTATCTTGCCAAGTACATCACCCTCTTGATCGACTACTTGTTTCGAGAGTATTTCGCTTAAGAATAGCTCACCGAATATCGTCATAGGCGGCATTGGCGTATTAATTTGATTTATCTTATTAGAGTTCAAGAGAGCATCTCTATATTTATTTTTACAGGGACAATTTTTTTCATAGAATTAATATATGAAAGTATTGTCTTTTGCTTTGAATCCTCAATTATCTGTGGCATTATTGACTCAAGAATTTTTGGGCTGTTTAACATGCTCTTTGGAAGATCGGTGATGGCAAATCCTGATGACATTGCAATAAGCCGTCTTACCTTTTCAACGGTCAACTCTTCCCTTCGTTTTGTCTCAAAATATCCAACTGTCATTCTATTTAACTGCAAAACCCTATTATAGACATCTTCTCTAAATACATTATCACGTTTAAACGCAGGGTCATTAATAATTGCGTCATTTAACTCGCTGTCAGAAGTCTCAATTCCAAGATTTTCAGCAGCAATCAGCAATAGTTCATTCCCAACGATTAGATCAACTGCCTTTTCCTTGATGTTTAGAGTTTTTTCCATTTCTGGGTTAAACTGTCCCTTATAGACATTCTGAAAATAATTCCTTATATTGTCATGAGTCCGCCAATAGTCAACAAGGTATATCTTTTTCGAACCAACCTCAATTACAGCAATATTTTCCTTTTCATGAGTTGGCCCTACATAAAAAAATATAAACGATACAATTATTATTACAAAAAATACGTAAAAAAATTTGGCATGTTTGCGCATAAATATAAGCATACAGTAAACCTCCGTTTATAAAGATGTTGAATTTTACCATTGTCTTGTCAACAAAGTCTAATATTAAGTTGTAAAAAGGCATTTAAGATTTAAGATTTAAGATTTATGATCTAAAAAATGATTTAGTTAAATGCTTTTAAATCTAAAATCCTAAATCTTAAATCTTAAATTTCTTCCTTAGCGCCTCTGCGGTGAATTCTTTAAAAAAAATAAAGATTAGACAAAATAATATAATTCCATTTATAATAAAACCGTTTAATAAATAACATTAATAGGATAAAAAGACAATGTGTAGATTAAGCGCAATTACATCATCGCAATACATTAGTCCAATGGAAAATATCATCGCCCTTGAGACGATGAAGGAAGGGCATGACGGCTCAGGTCTGGGGCTTGTCTTAAAAGACTTAGGTGGCATATTTGCTGATTTCAAGCAATATCCTATCTTATCAGCAATTTGCACTGAAACTGGTCTTAATACCTTAGATAACACCATGTCTGCCTTAGGGTTTAAAGAGATATTTTCGTGGCAGCCAAAGATAAGAAATGTTAAAGACGTCACCCAAAGAGGGTCATATATCACAAAGATATACGACTATCCTGTCAAATATAAGGACATCCCCTTTGCAGAAAAAGAAGACCTGCTGATGAACACGAGGCTGAGGCTTAGAAGTCAAGGCGAGGCGGATCAATCTCTGTTTGTATTTTCCTTTTATCCTGATATTATAACTCTTAAAGAGGTAGGGGACCCGTTAGACGTTGCCGAGTTTTTCTCATTAGATAACGGAGAGTTAAAGGCAAGGATAATCTTGGCTCAAGGCAGGCAGAATACTAATTATGAAATCTATCTATACGCATGTCATCCATTTTTTATTCAGGGTTATTGCACAATGACAAATGGCGAAAATACAGCCTTTGTGCCAATAAAAGAATTCCTCTCAAGCAGGGCATTCCCGGGCTACATGGGTTATAACAGCGACAGCGAGGTCTTTACTCATATACTTCATTATAGCAATCGTCATCTAAAATATCCGCTTACATATTATAAAGATGTCATCACGCCTCTTAGAGATACAGAGTTAGGCGGCCGCTGTGACGGTCAGGCATTGAGGATGATGAGAAATTCGCTTAGACCATTATGTATTGACGGACCAAATTGCGTGATTGGATTTACGCCTGACGGTACTACATTTATGGTTCACGATGCTAAGAAATTAAGACCTGGCGTTGTAGGCGGGGTAAAGGGGAAATATGCCTTTATGTCTGAAGAATGCGGGCTGCAAAGCGCAATACCAAATAGAGATACCAAAGAGGATATAATACCTATGAAATATGATATGGTAATGGTGCCTTCTGGGGCAGAGGAGGTCATAAAATGGAGTCAACTGCACGGCAGATAAATCAGATAGATAATAACCATAAAATCACATATCAAGAACTGCCATATATTGTAAGATGGCGTGAGGACAGATGCGCGCGCTGCGGAAGATGCACTGCGGTTTGTCCAGTAAAGGCTATAGCGCCAACTGTTTACACCCAAAAGCTCGTCAGTTCTGAAGGTCTTACTCCAACTCCAAAGACAACCAAAAGGATTATACACGCTGTCAAGCAGGTAAATGATATTGAGAGATATTGCACAGGCTGCGGTACTTGCGAGCTAGTATGTCCAAATAATGCGATAGAGCCTGAGTTTAATCCAAGAAATAAATTTCTAACTCTGAAAAATAAAGGCGGACAGCCCTTTGCAAGAGGCGGAAGAAGAAACGACCCTGAGCCAAGCACAATAGATAAATTAAAATTCACGCGCATCTCAATGTTGACAGACCCTGCCCTTGACGCTGGAAGGCATGAGTTTCATATAAGGACTCTTTTAGGACGCAATCTTTCGCCTGATCAACTTCCATTAATATCAGACGGCACGCGGCTTATAGTTGATAAGACTAATACATTTATACCTCCAATAAGGGAGATATTTCCTATAAGGATTGGGAGTATGTCGGTTGGGGCATTATCGCCGACTATGTGGGAAGGGCTGGCAATGGGGATTACATATCTTAATGAGGTAGAGAAAATCCCTGTAGTGATGTGTTCTGGAGAGGGCGGAATGCCTCCGCGCCTTTTAAAATCAAGATTTTTGAAATATTTCATTATACAGATAGCCTCTGGATATTTTGGCTGGGATGAGATAATCCATGCCCTTCCACATATGACTGAAGACCCATGCGCTATAGAGATAAAATATGGTCAAGGCGCAAAGCCGGGTGACGGCGGACTATTAATGGCATATAAGGTATTAAAATTGATAGCCCAGATAAGAGGGGTACCGATGTATGTGGATTTGGCGTCACCTCCGACTCATCAGACCAAGTATTCAATAGAAGAGGCAGTTGCCAAGATGATTCAATCCATGTCTATGGCATGGGGATTTAGAGTGCCAGTATACCCAAAGATTTCTGGAACAAAGACAGCAAAGGCGGTATTAAATAATCTTGCGCGAAATCCTTACGCAGCAGCTCTATGTATAGACGGCGAAGACGGCGGCACAGGAGCGGCATATAATGTGTCTCTAGATAAGATGGGTCATCCGATATCTTCAAACATAAGAGACTGTTATCTTGATCTGGTCAAACAAGGCAAGCAAAACGAGCTTCCTCTGATTGCTGCTGGAGGTATCGGTAAAAAAGGTAATTTTGCGGCAAATGCGGCTGCTATGATAATGCTTGGGGCGTCTGCCGTTGATACTGGAAAGTATATCATGCAGGCGGCGGGTGATTGTTTGGGAGACGAGAATAATCGCTGCAATCTTTGTAATACAGGAAGATGTCCGCGCGGGATTACAACACAAGACCCGAAATTATATAGAAGATTAGACGTGGAAAAGGTTGCGCAGAGGGTGGTAGAGGTCTTTAAGTCCGCGGAGATTGAGTTGAAAAAGATATTTGCGCCGATGGGCAGGAGTACGCAATTGCCGATTGGAATGTCGGATGGGTTGAGCGTTGGGGATAAGGAGATTGCGGATAGATTGAAGATTGATTATGCTTGCTAATGCGTTGAAATATCAAGAAACGAGGAGAATAAAGATATGAACTGGTTAAATGAACTCCATTTAGAATACAATTCAAGAGAAGATTTAGTTAATATTTTTGGAGTTATATTATATACAGATGCTAATCCTTATGTAAAAAAAGTCCTTTCTGACGAGAATTTCTGGAAGGCTCTTGATATCATTTCTGGTTTGAAGTGGGTTATTTTTTCTATTAAACCTAAAAAGGGGTATTATAGTTATCCTGAATCTTCACATGTAATGATGTCTTTTATGTCGATGCATCCAACATATAGAGAGCCTAAAGAAAATGAAGCAATACTTAAGGAGTTTAATATTTCATCAACAAAGGATATTCCATTACTACTATGTTTTACGCAAGATAAAGATGGAGAAATCCTTAAATCAACATTGAAAATTGAAGATGATTTTGTTGATTCTGCTTATAATTCTTTACGAAAAAACATAAAAGTTGTAACTGATGCAGTTGACGGTATTTTAGATGAGAATAGGAAGAATTCTTTAGGAGTTTATGGGGCAGTTAATGCAGCCATTGATTCACATAAATTTTGGGAAAGAGTAAAAAAGGGAATTATTTTTTATGAATGGATAAAAAAATTTAAACCTTAATGGATTTTTAATAGTGACAAACACTCAGGGTCAATTATTGGGGTCAGGTCTTGTATTTTAGCTCAGATTAATTATCCTTGAGATTTATTAATAACTCTTTGACATCATTATCAGCCATTGTTCTTTCCTGTTATTCAATATTTTAGTAAAATAATTTGGTTCTTGTTTTTTCTCTTTTAATCTTATATAATAAAATCATGGCAACAATAACCTTTGATACCCATACATATGTAAAAAACCTTAAAGCCGTCGGGTTTACGGAAGAGCAAGCTGAGGCTCAGGCTAAGGCTCTTGCTGAAATATCCGATGAACGCCTTGTTATAAGGGAATACCTTGACATGCGCCTTGCTCTGTTGGAAGCGCGCCTTGAAAGCAAGATGAAGCAATATTTAATAATTATTGTATCTGCCATAATCTTGTCTAATGCTAAAATACAAGAGTTGACCCCAAAATTCCTCAAAATTCCAAGATAGTTCGACAAGCTCGCCATAAGAACGGATGGCAAGCCACGCAGTCTTACGGCTCAACTGGCCGCACCGCTCTCTGATAAAAAAATTCGGTATCCGTGAATAAACACGCCCAAAACCCTTTCAGAACCTTTGGCTGGTGATTTGGTGTCTGGCTCAAACTCACAGCCTGTTGCCGACCTGTCCTGCGCCTTGCTTCACCACAAAAGCACGTAGTACGCTGTTCATGTAAGTTTGGTATCCTTTGCCCTTGCTACGGAACCAGTCAAGCACATCGGCATCCACACGGATATTGATGTGCTTCTTGCCCGGGGGCAATCCTACAAAGCCTTGCGTCCAGTCTAATTCCTCATGCACATCGTCGGGATCGGCGGCAATGCTGGCCTCCAACTCCACCTCCGTCATGGCATCAACCTTCGCCCAATCGGTGCGACTCTCTCCGCGTTCGCACATAGCGGCAAGCTCTTCAGCCGTATAGCGCACGATATTTTCTTTTTTCTTCATCTCTTGCCCTCCTCATGGTAATAATACGAACGGCATCATCACGCCGCATCCATACAACGGCAATAAGTCGTCCCTTCGTTTCTCCTACGCTGACCCACCTTTCCTCCGTATCTCTTGGAGAAGGAACGGTGTATAAACACCTCCCATCAAACAAAGACCGCGCGTCGGCAAAATCGAGATTCCGCGCTTTCAGAACGGTAATGCGTTTTTGTTCAGACCATTCAAATATCATACTTCATTGTAACCACATTCGTATTTTTTGTCAAGACAAAGGTGGGAAAGCCGCCGCACCTTCTAAAATAGATAGTTCAATATCTCTATAGGTCAGTTCTCGGGGTCTGTCCCAATAGTGTTCGGTATGAAAATTGCTTAACCTCTATAAATCTATAAATATTGGTTCTTTCTTAAATTGAGTGGGTAAATATAAGGCGATTGATGGCATAAGTAGACTTGCCTACGATGTAAGCGCAAACTCTTTTCATCATTTTCCTTACAAAATTAGTAGTAGTGCCTGTAAAATGTTGAAAACTCAAGAGTTTTTAAAGGGATGTTGATAACTCGTCTTTTTGAGTTATCAACATCCCGTCATTTTATAGGCATTATAGAATAATATAAAGCAATTTTACCCACTTGAAACCAGAAAGAACCTTTAAAAGAGGGGGGGGTGATGAGGGTCTATAATAGAAAATGGAGAAAAAATACTATAAAAAAGCAGCCTTCAAAATGTAAAATATAGATGGTAGGGAAGCGCTTGTGGCTATCGGGGTCAGTTGTATTATGTGGCTCGACCTGAACTGCCGGGTGCTTCCCGCCAGTACCTTGTCTAATGGGAAGATGCCTTTAAGTGGCTATTATAGACAGGAC
>Ga0315281_10002848_pt1 | contig 25555 bp, 35 predicted proteins | sample YL17G07_0_MG_FD_204540 | JGI IMG/M metagenome (GOLD analysis project Ga0315281, IMG submission 204540) | Sediment microbial communities from Yellowstone Lake, YNP, Wyoming, USA - YL17G07_0 | ecosystem: Environmental > Aquatic > Freshwater > Lake > Sediment | place: USA: Wyoming | collected... | reverse complement strand
TGTAAGCACTGTCGTGAGGCTGAAATCAATATTTTTATCTCTAGTCAATTTTATCGATTCCATTAATGCATCAAAGCTGCCCTTCCCGCGCATTGAATCGTGTATCTCTTTTGGTCCATCAAGCGAGAATGTCACAGAGTCAACATTTTTTATTACATCGATTCTTTTCTTGTACCACCAACCCCCATTGCTCAATAGCATCGTATACACAATTCCGACATCTTTTGCAAAATCGATTATTTCACCTATGTCATCCCTCATTGTAGCCTCTCCACCAGTGAATGTCCATTGAAGAGTGCCTATATCGGAGAATTCTGTCAAAGCTTGCTTACATTTTTCAGTTGACATTTCAGCAACTTTGTAGGGATAACAGCAGTATTTGCATCGTAAATTGCATCTCCCGGTCATTTCTTGTGAGATGCTAATGGGAATTTTTTCTTTAAATTTCGATAGAAAAAAGATCTTCAGTATCTTTGCAGACTTCATCAATTATTTTTTGTGTCAAAGAGATAAATGTATAATTTATTTTCGTTATTTTAGCCACTGTATTTTACCGGCCAAGTATTTTTTTCCTCTTCCTTTTATTATACTTTCCATTTTTGTTGCATTCCGATTTGCACTAGAATTTGTAGTATCTATTTCGTACACTTTTTTACTTTTCTGCATTGCCTCAACAGTTACTAGGTTAATCAATTCTGCTTCGTAATTCTCTGTAATTTTAGTTTGCCAGTTATATTTTTTCTTCAGTCTTTTTAGTAAAACTTCTGGACTTGTTCTGAGGACAATAACCAAATCTGATGGCAAAAAATGCGAGTAGAGACTTTCGATGATGATGTTCTTGTTCTCCTTTTCTGATTTTTTTATTTCTTTCCTCAGTTTTGACAGATTTACTATCCATGATTTTCTTTTTTTATCATAGCCCAAATACAATCTTTTCTTTTTCGCTATATCATCCGGTCTTATTAGCTTCCATTTCATTCTTTTTGCAAGTGCTTTCGCATTCTCTGTCTTTCCTGTTCCTCCAACACCACTTATTGCGACAATCATAACAATTGATTAATATGCGACAATCTTATATTTTATTACTTTTAATGAATATTGTGATGATATGGAGAGTCTTGTTTGGGCTGAAAAATACAGACCTTTGAAGCTGCATGAAATAATAAACCAGGTTCATGTTACAGAACGAATCAAAGCATTTGTGAAGGATAAAAACATACCCCATTTGCTCTTTGCCGGATCCGCAGGAACAGGCAAGACGACAATGGCTTTGGCGATTGCCCATGAACTTTACGGCAATAGCTGGTCGCAGAATGTTCTAAGTCTTAACGCTTCTGTCACTCCAGATACACCAATAATGATAAAAAGGGAAAAACAAATAAAAAGAATAACAATCGGAGAATTAGCGAATGAGTATTTTGTTGATAGTAATTCAAAATATGCTTATCCTTCTGATATAGAAATTTTAACATTAAATAAAAATTTTGATATAAATTTTTCGCATGTGAAAAATATTTCACGACATCCTTCTAATAAAATAGCAAAAATAAAATTCGAGGGCGGATTTGTTAAAACAACATTAAATCATTCCTTGATTGTAATGGGCGTAAATGGAAAACTCAAAAGTATTGAAGCATCACAGTTAAAAAAAGGCGATTTGTTAATTACATTTAAAAAAGAAATAGAAGGTGCAGAAAAAGAAATCAATATAACAAATTTAGCTCCCAAACGACCAAAAAAACTTCTTGAAAAAATAAGAATAAACGATGATATTGCATGGCTATTAGGCAGCTATCTTGCAGAAGGAGTCACAACGAAGCACGTTTCAGTTTTGACATATGGTTATCCACAAGAATATTCAATTGCCCAAAGAGCTTCTTCTATCGTTTCGAATAACTTTGGTTTGCATAGTGGATTGCATACAATACGTTCAGGTTCCAGCGGTTTAAGATCAGGAATACAGGTAGCAATTTCTTCGACTCAACTTGCCAGCTTTTTCAGAAATTATTTTTATAATAAAGGCGCGTCAAAACATATAGCTAATGAGAAAAGGATACCTGATTTTGTCTTTAACTTGCCAATTGAATTGAGGCACAGTTTTATCAAAGGTTATATGGGCGATGCTACAGGTAAATGGAAAGATTATGTTAGATTTTCTTCGAAATCAAAAGAAGCTTTGATTGATACTGCTTGGTTAGGAAGAATATCGGGATTAGATACATCCTGCTTTAAAACAGAGGCAAGACTGATTTGGAAATTGCCATCTTATTCTTACATTAAAAGTGAATTTATACCATCAGTTCTTCTTTTGGACTTCTTTAAAGAAATTTCGTCAAAGTTGAATTTTAATTGGCATTATTTGCTTCGACATCAACTTTATTCAAAAAAAGCAAAAAGAATATCTAAAAACATTGCTTTAAACTTATTAAAAAAAATACCAGAATTAAATTTATCAACATCTGAAAGAGAAAAACTAAACTTATTAAAAAAAATAGTGAATTCTGATATTTCTGTTGTGAAAATTAAAGAAATCAAAATTAAAAATTATGAGGGTTATGTATATGATATTTCTGTTCCTGAAAATGAAACATTCTTCGGAGGAACTACACCAATTCTTCTTCATAACAGCGACGAGAGAGGAATCGATATAGTACGAGGTAAAGTGAAGGATTTTGCGCGCACAAAGCCAATCGGGGACATTAATTTTAGAATCGTTTTGTTGGATGAGGCGGACGCATTGACTCAAGAAGCGCAGCAGGCTTTGAGAAGGACGATGGAATCTTACACCTCAGTCTCACGCTTTATTTTAATCGGCAACTATTCTTCCAAAATCATAGAACCAATCCAGAGCAGGTGTGCGGTTTTTCGTTTCAAAGCACTGCCTGATTCTGATATGAAGAAATTCATCAATAGGATAGTTGATGGAGAGAAGCTCAAGATTTCCGACGGCGCAATTGATGCTGTGATATTTTTGTCTGAAGGTGATCTTAGAAAAGTTGCGAATATTTTGCAAGCTGCCGCCGCTCTCAGCGAAAAAATAACTGAAGATATTGTTTATGACGTTGCGTCACAGGCTAAACCTGATGATGTTAAGGTTATGCTTGAAGCCGCCATTAAAGGGAAATTTGCCGATGCGCGAAAAATGCTTCAGGATATGCTGCTGAAGCAAGGTTTGGCAGGTAGCGATGTGATTCGCGAAATACATAGGCAAGTCTATTCTCTCGACGGGCTGTCTGAGGAAAAAAAGGTCCAACTCATAGAAAAAATAGGCGAATACGAATTTAGACTCAGCGAAGGCAGCAATGATCTGATACAGCTTGAAGCGCTTCTTGCCCAGTTTCTTTTAGCGGGTAAAAAATGAGCTGAGAAAATGTGGACCCAATTATACTCTCCTCGAAAATTAGACGATGTACTTGGCCAAAAAGAGGCCATCGAAAAAATTAACATCTGGTTCAATAAATGGAAGCCCGGAGACAAACCTTTGCTCTTGCACGGCCCTCCAGGTTCTGGCAAAACTTGCACCGTACAAGCTTTGTCTAACGAAAAAAAGTTTGATTTAATTGAAATGAATGCTAGTGATGTTCGTTCTGCTGTGCAGATAAAGGAAGTTCTTGGCAGTTCCACGATGCAGCAATCCCTTTTCAAGAGAGGCAAAATATTTCTTTTGGATGAGATTGAAGGACTTTCTGGCAAAGCAGACTTCGGAGGAGTGAAAGAATTGATTGAAATAATCAAAAACTCCCAACACAGAATTATACTCACTTCGAACAATCCATACGATCAGAAACTCAGAGCCTTGAGAAATTATGTTGAGATGGTCGAATTCAGAAAAATAACAGTTTGGGACATAGAAAAAGACTTAAAAATGATTGCTGGAAAAGAAAATATTTCTATCGATAAAAATGTCTTCACTATAATTTCAAAAATTTCAAAAGGAGATCTTCGATCCGCGATAACTGACTTTGAAAGAGTAAGCTACGGCAAAAAAGAAATCGGCATAAAAGATGTCGAAAGCCTCGATTTCAGAGAACGCGAAGAAAATATCTTTGAAGTAATTCGCAGTATCTTTAAGACTAAAAACGCCCTTGCTGCAAAACTTTCGATCAACAATTCAGACAAAGATCCTGACGAAATTTTCTGGTGGATTGAAAATAACATAGTCAATGAATACGAGGATCCCGCTGAAATTGCTTGTGCGTTCGATTTGCTTAGCAAAGCAGACATTTTTAAGAAACGAATCTCCTCTCAGCAAAATTGGTCGCTTAAGGCGTACATGATTGATCTTATGACCGCTGGTGTCGCCCTCTCTAAAAAAGATACATATAGGAAATTCACTCGCTATCAATATCCAGCAAATTTCATCGCAATGGCTACAAATCGAGAGAGGAAGATTTTTAGAACCGAAGCTTTCGAAAAAATTTCATCCGAACTTCATTGTTCTAGGAAAAAACTGAGAAGCGAATATATGCCTTTTCTGAAAATAGCTTTTAAAAACAAGAAGTTTAAGAAGAGTTTTGCAGAAAGATTCGATCTGGAAACAGCAGACTTGAAACAGCTAGCATAAAGTTAGTTTTTTACGCCAGAACTAAACTATATTAAGAGGCAAATGGAAATTGGACGCAAAGCTTCCTTGAAATTTGCGACTTATTTAGTAATTCTTGTCGCAATGTCAATTTATTCCGTATTTTTTGTGAAGACTATAGTTTTTGCGGCCACATATTTTCCTGTTTCAGGAAATTTTTGCCAATACGCACAAAGCAGCACAAGCTGTACTTCTACCAATGTTTTGGTGAACTGTGCAAGCGGAACCTATAGGCCGAGCTTTAGTTGTACAACGTCAAATCCAGGATGCGTAAGTGCAACTGCAACAAATTCATGCGGAGGGTCGTGTAAGGATTGTAATGGTCTAGGGAGTTGTGTAACGAAAACGTGTGCTGCTGGAAACAACTACGGCTGCGCCGCCGGAAATTTTTGCAGTAGTCTTGGTAGCTGCGTGCCGCCCCTTCCCGTTGGAAGTTCATGTAATGATTGCAACCAAAATTTTGAGTGTGCTTCCGGAAACTGCGGTGGTGGTGGAGCTTCAGTCTGTTGTGATGCTGGCTATAGATGCTGTCAGGTAGATAGCAACTGTTTAAATGGTTTTCATTGTGTGGCGAACGATTGCGTCCCCACTTTCTCAACTACCGTGACGTTTTATAGTGGATGGAACATGTTTTCGGTAACAACACGAAAGGTTTTGAATTCATTCCAAGATTCATGCGATTTGAATAACCAATTCTTTACTTACTATAATGCTTCCACTAAAATCTGGCAACCGATTTATTGGTATCAGCTTGTTGGCGGGAAAGGTTATTGGTTTTACAACAACCAGTCGCAGCCTTGCACAACAACCTTCGTTGGTTCAGAGCTTGCACGTTCTTCAGACATCCCGCCTCTCGTAACAGGATTTAATTTAATCGGATCAAATGCAACAGTGACTCAGCCTGTAAAAATGCTTTCTATAAAGGGAAATTGCATTGTGAACAGAACCCTCTTCTGGAACAATACTCCAGGAAATCAAGGATGGCAAGTGGATGCTTCGACATTACAAGCCGGTATGGGTTATTGGGTATATGTGAATTCAGGTTGCACATCTTCTCCATAGCTGGTTTAGTGTCGGTTGTCTGTGAACTATTGTTTTATCATTGTCTTTTCAGTAAGACCGACATAAGGAATCCTGCTTCTCTATCCCAGGAGTTGTCGTAGTACAAGCGCCGCAGTCTCTTTAACAAGTTGAGCACGTCTCACCATTGTTGATATCCCATCTCCACATCAGGCATTACATGCACTACAGTATACGAAACTACCTGGAGGCATTGAGCTTGGATTAAGCCAACCTGTGACAAATTTATTACTCAGATCCGTTGAGCTCGACTGAACTTCGATTCTCATGATTACAGGCAATGGAACACCCGGCAAGTTAAGAAAACAGGGTGAAATGGAATAGTTGAAAATCAAGTTCAGATTCTGAGAAGGCGCAAAATTCTGGACAAAGTTCCTGTACTCATCCAAATTATATTGCAAGTCTTCGCATGATTTGCTGGTATTTACGGTCTCAGCAGCCTTCTCGATCAAATTATTGAAAACAAAAGGTTCTTTCATCAAAACTATCGAGGAAGTATCCACAATCGTGTACGGCTGGATCCATGAACTGACTATATAGAGCAAAGAGACAATGGCGAAAGCGGAAAGAACGAAGAACTGAGCCTTCCTTTTTCTAGTACTTAACTTTAACAAATTGCGCATGCGGGATGCCATCAATTAAAATAGAATTTTCCTTTATAATAAATCCATTTCTTTCCGCGACGTCGATTATTTCTTTGCCAAAAAGGTTGGCGATAGTCGCCTTCTCGAGAAGTCTTATTGCAACGTGCTCGGTTATGAGTTTGCCGCCGTAAAAATCTTTGCTGATTTTTATTTTGCTGTTTAGGTGAGCGAGTTCTTTGTCAAGGAGATTCTGATCGCAAATGGCGACAACAAGATCCTGCTTCGTGCGGAAAACTTTTGTCCAATACATGCTATAATTATTTTCTAACCGAAGTTAAATATCCGTTCATTTTTTTTGCAAAAAATTGATTATTTTTAAATACTAGGATGCACAATTAAATATTAAGTGATTATGGAGTTGCACGACTAAAAAAATGTTTGGACCTCATTTGACTCTTGACCTGTATCATTGCAGCAAAAATAAGCTGAGCAACGTAGATTTAATCAGGAATTTTCTAAAAGATTTCCCTGAATTTATCGGCATGCATAGAATTTCTGATCCGCAGGTAACTGAATATCAAGGACGTTCTGGATCTTTTGACAAGGGCGGAATTTCTGCATTTGTTCTACTTGCGGAATCGCATGTCAGCATACATACATTCCCAAGTGATCAGTTCGCGTCTGTTGATATTTTTTCATGTAAGGAATTTAATTTCAAAAAAGCACAAGACTACATCATGAAGAGTTTTGATGCCAAAAAAGCGGAAAAGAATTTGTTAGTCCGTGGAAAGCAATTCATCAAACACTATCCTCGTAGCATTTCAAAATCGAAGCAAATTGTTGCAAAAGAAAGAACAAAATTAATGTAAAACTATAAAGAACGGACAGGATGCTTCGCACCGCAAGCCTCGCAAATCATATATGTTATCTTTCCTTCTTTGTTTAGCTTTGTGTCCGGTTCTCGGCATTCTTTGCAATAAACAAACTCTTTGATGTAATCCTCAGTTTTCTTTTGCAGAATTTCCCTTCCGACTTTCCCCTGGAAAGTCAGTGTGTTCCCTTGTATGGCTCCAGGAGTTGCTAGTTCCTTGGAAAGAAACTTTGCAAAGTGTGGTGCATCCCTTCGCAAAACTGATATGATTTGAGCAAAATTCTTTAATACGGTCTTTGGTCCTACTATTTCTATATCTACCAATGGTACCTTGAATCTCTCCGATGTTTCAAGTTTTTTCGGAAGTTTTTCATAAGCTATGTTCAGCATTTTTTCGTAATCCATTTTCTCACATATCATCTTATTTAATAATCTTTAAAACCCCTACCGTCGGCTCGTACAAACTTCCGTTTGCGAGCAATTCGTTCAGAGTGTTTTCAACGACGGATTCAGGAAGATTTGCCACTTCAAATATTTTATTTATTTCGACACCTCTACCTTCGTCAAGTCTACTTATAACCTCTAGCAGACTAGGCTTATAATCCTCCACTTTTTCTACTTTAGAGCTCTCTAGAATGAAATGCAAAGCATCTTCTTCAATATCGTATCTTTTCTTCGCATACACTCTTAGCTCCTCTTCAGAAGTTTGATTGGCAAGGTTCCTTAATTCATTCACAATTATTTTCCTCTTTTTCAATTCCTGTAAAATTTCGAACTTTCTGAGTACTTCAAAATTAGCATCAAGTATTTTTCTTGTCGCTTCCGCATTTATATAAATTTCGCCATTATACTCCCGCAACTTTCCAATCACCAAAATCAAATCTCCCAATTCAAAGTCACTCAGAATTTTGACATCCTCTTTGAATGCCTTTGCTTTTAATAGCGAAGTTCCGTCGTCAAGTGTTAGTGAACAATAATTACTGTCTTCAGCTGTAAATTTATCAATTATAGTCGCTATGAGGTTCAACCGAGAAATCTTCTGGCCGAAAGTAGTTATGACATACGCTGCTTTCATTTTTTCTTTTTCTGCTGAAAAATATTTTCCATTAGCTATGTCAACTATCCTCGTTTTTATTGCAGGTATCCTTTTTATTTCCATTTACATCCTTTGTAAAATTCCTGGTCTTGGTTCGAACAGATCTCCTGTATTCTTCAATTCGTTCAGCATTTTTTCAATATCAAATTCTTTTATTCCTTTTGCCTTTGCCTGCCTTACGATTTCTTCCTTTGGAATATTTTTGCCTGTAGTATTAATTAAATCTTCTATTACATCTAAAAGTATCCTAATTTTTCCTCTTTCACTCGCAGAAGTTCTTCCTTCAAGTCTGTCTATATCGAAGGTCCCGCTTTCAATATCAAAACCAAACGCCCTGAGGGAAGCCTTCATTAAATTAATCGCTCTAACTGAATCTTCCCCTGTCACAGTATCTCGAAGCTGAACCTTTGCAGCAGCCTCCGCCAGCCTTATAAGGGCTTCATACTGACGGAGAGTGATTGGAATTGGTGAGTCTTCTGTCACTTTTTCTCTGAGGCCGACAAAGAAATTCTTCAAGGCTTCTCCTGCCTCATGCGAAAGCTTTGGGTGACAATTCTTTCTTGCATAAGCAACATACTTTTTTAGAAAATCGATGGGAATCTTTGGTTCATCTTCAACTCCGCCATAGTGTCGGAGCCTCAGAATATGGTCAGCAACTTTTGTATCTTGCTCTGGATTGGGAACGTCCCTGAGGGCAAATTTCAAGTCAAATCTGCTCAGTAAAGTTTCAGGAATTTCCACTTGCTCTTTTATCGGAGTATATGGATCAAATCTCCCGTACTTAGGATTACCGCCGGCTAAGATTGAAGTCTGTGCTGGTAGAGTTGCGACAATGCTAGCCTTTGCTATGCTGATTGTCTGCTGTTCCATCGCTTCATGCAGTGCAACCTGATCTGTTCTTTCAACCTTTTCAAATTCGTCAATCGCGCACAGACTTTTGTTCGTCATGACTAAGGCCCCCGCTTCAAGAACCCATCCGCCTAAAAATTCTTCATCTTTCACAACAGTCGCCGTGAGACCGGCAGCGGTAACTCCTTTTCCCGATACATATCTTCCACGCGGAATGAGCTGCGAAACAACTTTCATCAAAACGCTTTTGGCAGTACTCGGATCTCCGACTAATAAAATGTGAATGTCGCCTCGAACTCTCGATTTATCTTTTTGGATGTGAATTACCCCGCCAAACAGTTGAAGTCCGATTGCTTCCTTTACATCGTCGAGACCGTAAAGCGCTGGAGCGACCGACTGAACAAGCTTTGTGTAGATTTCAGGGTCGTTTGCCAATTCTATAATTTTTTTCTCATCTTCTGAAGTTATTTCAAGTTCCTCCCACTCAATCTCAACATTTTCTATGGAATTTGCATCTATGTAAATTTCCATCTGTCTCGACGCTCCGCCTTTGATTCTTCTTGGCAGCTGCTTCAAAATTCCCACAACTTTTATTCTGTTTCCCGGTTCGGTTTTGTTCTGCATTCTAGGTGTTGTCATATCCTCTTTCAAAAATATTCTGATATCCGACGGCCTCTCTCCTGAAGTGATTTCAAAAGGTTCCTCAATTACAATCCATCTGGCGTCATAGAGTTTTTGTCCGATTTGTTTGAATCCTTTCCTATTCTCGCATTGTGGACATTCAATCGGGTATTTCAAGAAAATTTCTGTCTGTAAAACCGAAAGCTGAGTTCCGCATTCCGGGCACGTGAAGATTGCCTCCGAAACTTCTGGTCTCACTTCACTCGCCCTTTTGACGATTCCATCTACACTGATAAATTTCTCTATGTGTTCTGAACGTATGTTCCTTATTCTTATCTCCTTGCTTACAGGAAGATTGAAAAATCTTACTTTCAGCTTTGTTTCTGCCTGAAGATCAATTTTTTTCGTCGCCTCTTCTGCGAGTTCTAAAGCCTCTGTTGGATTTTCCAGTAAATAGTCCGACAATTCGGTATCAAACCTATCAACGTTTGCAAAATCAACTAGAATCGATTTTCTATTTTCGCTCACTGCAGAAATCATTTCACTATAGTAAAACTCGTTCAAAAATTCTATGAACTTGTCAATTATGTCATCTTTTTCCATAAGACCACTCGGAACTATTGAAATATTGCACTGTGCTCGCTTAAATTTTTGCAATTTTTCTAAAGTTTCAGAAAAAAATTGGAAACTACTTAGGTTTTATCAAAGCTTTAATATCTTTCAGTTTTTTGTTCATCTTTCGTACAGCAATGTTCACATCTTCCACGCTTCTCGCTCCAGTGCAGACAACTTTTCCACTTCCGAACAGCAAGAAAGCGACTTTTGGTTCTGCCATTCTGAAGACAAGGCCAGGAAACTGCTCCGGTTCGTATTCAGAATTGTCTAGATTGAAAGCAATTTTATCAAGGTTAAGATTTCCATCAAGTTTTGCTGATGCGACAATATTTTCAACCTGCAATTTGAATCCTTTCGGAACCTTTGTTCCAGTACTTTCGACGATGCTTATGACTTTTTTGAAAACTATGTTCACATCTTCCAGATTTCTCGCTCCAGTGCAGACAATCTTCCCACTTCCGAAAATTAATGCAGCCGCTTTTGGCTTCTGAAGTCTATAAACGACACCTGGAAACTGCTCCGGTTCGTATTCCATTCCTTCAAGCTTGGAAACAATCTTTTCAAGAGGAACAATGACTCCAAGGGCAGCAGAAGCAACTATGTTTTCGACTCTGATTTTAAAGTCAGTCATAAAAAATTCCTTTTATAATATATATTTCGAAAGATATTTAAACCCCTATTTAAGCATTACTTCTGTTTAGTAGAAATCATGTCCAATTAGAAAGGAATTCAGCTTCCATACAGGGACGACGAAACAATTCGCAAACTGCGAAACGTCTTCATCATACCAAGTAACTATCAGTGAAACTGTTTTTACGTTCGAGCCTACTTTGAAACGACTCTTTGCAATCAGATTTTTCCTCACAAATTTTTTAAACTCTTTCGTTCTTTCTATCTGTTCTTCAGCCGCTTTCGACAAACCGCTTTTTTTGTATCTTCCTTTATCCCATTCTTTGCAATCCGTCAAGAAAACAATGTTGTTTTTTGCTGCAATGACATCTATCTCAAACCTTCTTTCCGTTTTGAACCTGAAATTCGAAAAAGTGTTGAATCCATTTACAGAAAATATTTCTTTGACAAACTTTTCGAAGTTTTTCCAGTCGATCTTCCCGACAAATTCCTCAAGAGTCTTTCCATTTTTCAGGAAATTTTCAGCATCTTCTATTTTCATGCAATTATTTTATTAAAAGCGAATATTAATTTAAGGAAAGCATGAGAAATTACACCTGGTTATATGGTATCTTTCACTGGTTTGTTCACTATTCAATGACTATTCTTATTGTTCTTTATTCTGGAATTGTCGTTATTCCATTTTTCATCCCGGTTGATTTTTTCGGCGCCACTTTTAGTATCAATATCATTGATATCATTCTGGCATGTACCTTGGCGACTATAATTGATTTGGATCATTTACCAGTCCTGAAGAAATTTGGCTTCAATAAGGTAGTTTTCGCGCAGAAGAGATTAGTATCTCCTCTCCATAATTTCTTTTTTCTTTCATTTACCTCGATTCTTTCAGCCTTTATGGCAATCTTTATTTCAAAAGAAATCGGAGTTCTCGTTTTCGTACTGATTGTACACCTCTTGTGGGATATTTTTGAAGATGTTTTTATCTTTAGGACAGGTTTTAGGCGTTGGGAAAAAACATGGGGTTTGAACAAAGAAGACATGGAAAAAACTTATAATGAACTTTTGCAAATTGAAGCATCAAGACCTCCACCAGAACCAAGAATGAAAAAAATCAGCAGGAAACTGCGTGAGAGAAGTAATAGGCTCAAAGAGAGAGGCGGAAGAATTTCGAAAAGATTTTCAAGGAAACCTTGGAAGGTATAAATAGCAACGTTCAATATTTGCTTGATGGTGTTTTATGTCTTTAATAGCTGGAATAGATGAAGCTGGACGAGGAGCGCTATTGGGACCTCTAGTAGTGGCAGGAGTTGTTGTAGACGAAGAAGGGGAAAAAGCACTGAGAAAGATTGGCGTCAAGGATTCCAAAAAACTTACTCCGAAAAAGAGGGAGGAACTTGCGCCGAAGATTGAAGAAATCGCAAAATCCGTGCTCGTTATGAGGGTTCAGCCCTGCAGGATTGACAAACTACGAAGCGAGGGAATAAATCTGGACAAGATCGAAGCAATCAAAATGGCCGAAATAATTTCAATGTCTGATGTTAACAGTGTTTATGTGGATTCTTTGACTCACAATCCGAAGAAGTTTATGAATCTGATTATGGAGCACATGAACGGAAAAAGCCCTGAAATGAATGTTGAAAATTATGCTGACGAGACTTATCCGGTTGTTTCTGCAGCGAGCATCATTGCGAAAGTCGAGCGTGACGCAGCCATTAAGGAAATCAAGGATAAGGTAAAGGTGGATTTCGGTGTAGGTTATTCTCATGACGCGAGAACTATTAATTTTGTTGAAAAACTAATTAAATCAAGGAAACCTTTGCCATCTTTCGTGAGGCAGAGCTGGATTACAACCCAACTCTTGAAAGAGGCCAGCCTGCAGAGCAAATTAAAAAATTTTTTGAAAAATAAACCTGGAGAAGACGTGGAATGAAAGCGGAACAAATTATTACCTTGGTTTATGTTTTGCTAGGTTTCGGCTTTGCATACATTTCAAATTATTTAACTAAGGTATCCAATATTTTGGTTGCTATATCTATTCCATTTTTCTTTTACGCAGTTACTGTTGGTCCTTTGTTCAAACTGGGAAAATTGCACAAAAGAAAAATGTTGATTTCAAACAGTTTAATTACATTTATCGTAGTGTGGCTTGTCGCGTGGATAATTATTTTCAATTTTATGTGAGTGGTTGAAATGAAAAGAACGCATTATTCGAATGACCTCGAGAAAAACCTTACAGAAGGAAAGTATGAGAAAAAAGTGACTGTTCGTTAAAAAGATAGTTAGGATCTTTCATGTCCAAGCATTTACTAAATTAGTTTTTACAGTTGTAAAAAATATCTATAAATCTCTTCTAATCAATTAATTACATTAACATCAACTGTCAGCTAAAAGTGAGAGTTATATCTGAATTCTGACTCGCACCTCCCGCACATGCTAAACTAATTTTTATTCCTGCTTACAATTAATGATTATGAGTAAGCAATTGAAGTATCCAATAATAGAAGAAGTTGTCGAAATAAATAAAAAACTTGGTGAAGGTGGAGTTTTAATCAATAGAGGAAATCTTGAATTTATTTTGAAGAATATAGAGACTGAAAAATCTTTTATCAAAAAAGCTACGATACTTCTTCGAGATATTATAAGATTGCATCCTTTTTTAGATGGAAATAAAAGAACTGCATTTCACACGATGTTATATTTTCTGGAGTTGAACAGCAAAACATTTAAATATGGACATAAAGATGAAAATAGGATAGAGAAACTATTAAATAGAATTGCAAGAAAGAAGGAGACAGAAAGAGAAGTAGAAGAATGGATTGAGAGAGGATTGGTATGAGTAAAGAATTTGAACAAATAGTAAATAAGAACATTGAAAAATGGTCAAGATTGAATAAATGGTTAGCTACGGAAAGATTAGGAAAGCAATTGATTAAGAATAGGTCTAGTTAGTGTAATTTATGAAAATCATCTTTCAGTGGGTTCAAATCCCACTTCATTGAATTCTAAGTCTTTACAATAGGAGAAGCAGAAGGAATATCCGCAAGGAATATCCACAAACAATTTGTGGAAATTGGTCATAAAAGGTGGAATGTCGAAAAAAACATTTCACAGAGAATTGAGAAATCTCGAAGGCTACAAACTCATTGTAAGGAAGCCGGAAAAGAACAGGAAAGTAATAAAACTCACTTCGTTCATATCGAAACTTACTGAAGACTTGGATGTAGAAAAGGGACTCGACAAATTTATTATCGAAGAGGCGTTCGAAAACACCAAAAAGAGAAAGGTGGTTTTCGCAAGGCTCATTAAAAGTTGTGCGCAGAGAGCTGAAACGCTCGGCTTTCACATATTGGAAAACTCGGAGGAATTTAAGAACACGGATGCCAGACTGTGGATGAACTCGCTAGCGATTGAGACATTCGAGGAGCTGCACAGGAAAATAGAGAAAGTGATTCTAAGGAAGTTTGGCAAGAGGGGTTTTGAAGAATATTACAATTTGCAAAACGAATATTATGCCAGAGAGGGATAAGTTTTTTTCAATCTTTTCGTTTTATCAACGGCAAAAACGCCAAACCCCCGCATTTGAAGTAGTTGGATGCATGCCTCCTGCAAACGAACTTAGGTGGTTTGTCTTCGCTCCTGTAAAGAGGTCTGAGCTTGCAATTTTTATAATAGCAATGAACCATATTTACTATAATACCCCTTCGTTCTAATTAATTTTTTCTATTCTACTAAATAACGCAAATTGTAATACTCGTTGGGAGCAAGAAAGTTTTTTTCATTTGCGGGAACTATAAATATTTTCATGCCCCTGAATCGAGTTACTTTTAATGCCCATAAGGAGCAACTAGTTTTGCAGTTTCCTCAAATGAGGCATTTGTCAACCTTTTGACAATTATTCTTTATTTTCTTCTTTCGGGAAAATATCTCTGTCTTCAGCAAATTTTATGAAATAATCATAGCTAAAGATAAACCAAAGCGAAAATGGAAGGGCCAATTTGAAAAAATCTGTTATGACAAGTATATACATTTCACTGCTATTGAAAGTCAAGTCAAGAATCACAAAGAACAAGTCGGCTGTAAAAAATACAAGAACTCCGATGATCAAAAACTTCAGCTTTCTCATAAACTCTCTTTAGCTTCAGCATTGTTTCACTTATACATTTTGATTTTTTATAAAGAAAAACAATACATTTTTAATGGCAAAACTGAAGAGGACTGTCGGAGTTTTTGGCGCAGCATCAGTAGGAATCGCCAATATCATCGGAGCTGGAATCTTCGTTCTGAGCGGAGTCGCAGCCGGACTGGCAGGACCTTCTGTAATTCTTTCTTTTCTTTTAGCCGGTTTTATTGCACTAATGACTGCGCTAAGTTCTGCTGAATTAAGTTCATTCATCACTGAGACAGGAGCAAGCTATTCTTATACAAAAAGGGCATTCGGGAGATTCTGGAGCTTCCTTGTAGGCTGGTTCAAGTATTTCGATTATATTGTCGGTGCTGCTGCAGTTTCAGTCGGATTTGCCGCATATTTCACAGAACTTTTCGGACTGAGCGGAAATCTTCCTTTAATTCTTTCTGCAATAGGTCTTCCGATAGTGTTCACGATTCTCAATCTGAAAGGAATAAAGGAGGCTACTAAAACTACTTCTGCGATGGTGCTGATAAAAATTTTCGCTCTTGTTCTCCTGCTTATGTTCGGCGGATATTATCTGATGAAAAATTTTGACGTTGCAAAATTCACTCCATTTTTCCCTAAAGGAGTTGATGGAACTTTCCATGGTGCAGCGATTATATTTTTTGCGTTTCTTGGATTTAACACTGTCGCAATGATGTCAGAAGAAACCAAAAATCCAGAAAAGACAATCCCAAAAGCACTGCTAATTGCGTTCGCAGTCTCATTTGTTCTCTATGTCAGCATAGCAGCAGTAGAGATTGGAATAGTTGACTGGCAGAAATTGGGAATAAGTGCGTCTCCTCTTGCTATCTTGGCTGCGAATATTTCAAGCAACAGGATATTTCTCGACTTCATTTCATTTTCTGCTCTAATCGCAACGGGTTCAGTAGTCTTGAGCTCTATTGTCGGAGGAACTAGAGCGAGTTTTGCGATGGCGAGGGATCATCTCCTTCCGCATCAGCTTTCCTATGTCGACAAGAAATTCGGAGTCCCTTATGTTTCAATACTGGTCGGGGGAGCCATTATTGCCATGCTTGCAGGAATTTTCTTCAACAATATCGATACTATCGCTTCCATTGTCAACTTCGGAAGCCTTTTCACCTACCTGTTCATTCATCTTTCTCTACTGAAATTGCGAAAGAAAGAACCTAATGCAAAGAGATTTTTCAGGGTTCCATTGTTTCCATTATTTCCGGTCATGGGAGCCGCAAGTTGCATTCTGCTTATGTATTACCTAAGCAACAACGCGAAGATCATATCTTTGATTTGGGTTGCTGTTGGCCTTGCATTCTATTTTGCACAACGCAAAAAATTATTCTAAATCATTTTACAGTTGTAAATAAAATATCTTAAGAGGAAAGAGAAATATGAAAACTTCTGAAAATATGGTTCTGATTACTGGAGGAGCGACAGGAATTGGTTTCTCGCTTGCTGAATTTGTAAAAGCGGGAAATGAAGTAATAATCTGCGGAAGAAGGGAAAATAAATTAGAGGAGGCGAAGAAGAAACTGTCGGTAATACATACATTTCAATGCGACGTATCGAAAGATGGCGAACGTAAAAAGCTGTTTGAATGGGCAACTTCAAATTTCAAAAACCTTAACATACTAGTTAACAATGCCGGAACACAAAGGATGATTGATTTTAAGAAAGGAAGGTATGACCTGTTTAATGGGGAAGACGAGATAGAAGTCAACCTGAAAGTCTGCATACATCTGTCTGCTTACTTCATTCCATTTTTGATGAAACAGAAAGAAGCGGCGATAGTCAACATTTCTTCTGGTCTAGGTTTTATTCCTCTTGCAATCACTCCAGTTTACTCTGCAACAAAGGCCGCAATCCATTCCTTCAGTCTTTCTCTCAGGCATCAATTAAGAACAACTTCAATCAAAGTTTTCGAAATAATTCCACCGACTGTGGATACCGAACTCGATAAAGGTGCAAGAGATAAAAGGGGGCGAACGGACAAAGGGATTCAACCAAGTGAAGTCGCTAAGACGGCTATGGAAGCACTGAAGAAAGATCAATTCGAATTTCCGGTTGGAAGAGCAGAGAATCTAAGAATGGGCGCAAGAAACAATCCAGAACAAATGTTTCAAAATATTAATCGCTGGTAACTTTTTCTTTAAATCTTTTTCATGACATACTAAAAATAGTGATATCATGAGAGAGGAAGATGAAAGGTTTGTGGTGCATCCGCGAGAAACATATCAGCAAAGGATTGTTATTGCAAGAATTGAAGAAATGGAGCAAAGAATAAGAGTTTTGGTTGAAAAAATTGACAAGATGTCGAAACTGCTTACTGATGTTCTAAGAAAGCAAGAAAACAACATAGTTCTCACGCCGATAAGAAGTCAGAAGATATATGGATTTGAGCCTGAAGATGAAGTCGACTAGAGAATTTTATCGGAATTTTTTTACGTTTTTTTTCAGCATGTGAATCTTTTTTGGATGTGATTAATTGATTTATTAATACCTCCAAAATTCAGTAGAATATTATGAGACAAAAGAAAATTGAAGCGCAAGAAGAAAATGAAGAAGAACAACCGAAGGATATAAAACTCGCTGAATTTCAATTGAGGGAAAGCGCTGTATTGCTTATTAAAAAAACAAACTATAAGGGCGAGGATAGGATAGATTTCCGTGTTTGGCTAAACTCGCCGAAATACAAGGGTCCGACCAAGCAGGGTTTTGTTCTGACTATGGACAAGATAGACGCTTTCATTGAAACCGTAAATAAAATGAAAGAAAAGTTGAAGGAAAAATGAAACACAAGGAGAAAATATTTTTCATTTCGATTACGCTTCTCTTTCTGGTAATTCTTTATTTTGCTGTCTCTTTGAAGGTGGATCGCTCCGTGGTTTTCCCTTCGCATGACAAAACTCTGGTAATCAAAAATATTACTATTGGTTTAGGCTAAACTGCAGCTTGTCTCCGACAGAAATTCTGTTCTTTGCAGTATAATTTGCATTCACTTCAAGAACATAGCTGGCATCTTGGTCAGGCCCATAGGTAGCACAGTTCAGAAGCAGGCAGGGCTGGGCATTTTGTTGGATATAAATTACAGTTTTGTTTGAGTCCGTCCATATCATGTCCAAGGGAATGGAAGTGTTGAACATCCAGAATTTATAAACTCCAGGATTGCTGAAAACAAAAAGCATTCCTTGATCTTGCGGAAGATTTTTCCTGCCCATCAGACCAAACGCCTGCTTCGAAAAAGTGTCGGCTATTTCAGCATTTACGGTCTTATCTCCCATTTTTACCGCAACAAAGCTTGAGTGTTTCATTCCGCTTTTTGCGAAAATGACCGCTATCACTATAAATAAAACAAGAATTCCGACAGGAATAAGATTGATTTGCATCTCTACCAAATAATTTTATTAACTCCATAGTTTATTATTTCAACTGCGGGGGTCGCCTAGTCTGGTCAATGGCGCCAGCCTTAGGAGCTGGTGGTTAGTCCTTACGTGGGTTCAAATCCCACCTCCCGCATTATGATAAAATTCAGCTACTTGCTCAATCAGTATAGGAATGAGGAGCAAATTGAAAAATTACAACTCACATGCTTCAACAAAATTTTGTTTCACTCAATGCAAAATGTGCCATTTTACAAAGAAAAATTTCAGAAAATTCGTCAGAAGAATATAGAAAACTTGGATGAAATAAGAAAATTTCCACTAACGACAAAAAATGAGATGAGAAGACAGAGCTTGAGGAATTTACTAGCAGCTGAAAAAAATAAAACTGCTTTCAGAGATACAACGGGAGGCTCAACGGGTGAGCCGTTTGGCGTCCATTTTGACAGTGATTCTTTTGATGTGCTGAAAACTTTGGAGTTGAGATATTATTTGGGCATAGGTTACAGACCCTTCAAAAAAGTTGTGGAATTTTATCCAAATCCTCATTCAACTAAAAATTTTCTTAGTAAAATCGGATTCTGGAAGTTTTACGGTATATCGACTTATTTGAACGAGAAAAAACAGTTTCTACAGCTAAAAAAAATGCAACCCCACATAATAACTTCCTTCCCGTCAACTTTACTCAATCTCGTTAAGTTTAACCAACATAGTGAACTGTCACCAGAAAGTATTGTGCTCGGAGGCGAAGTAGCGACTCCTGAGGTGAAAAAAATTCTGGGAGAAAATTTCAACACGGACATTTACGAAAATTACAGCAGTACTGAGGGAGGACTGATTGCAGGAGATTGCAGCTTCCACAATGGCTTACACATAAATTCGGATGCGGTCATACTGGAATTTTTAGGCAGGAAAAAAAGTTCCGGAGAGCACAACAAAAAAGGAAATATTATTCTAACTAACTTGTTCAACCTCATGATGCCCTTTATTAGGTATGATACGGGAGATGTCGGAATCCTCAGGAGAAAGAAATGTAAATGTGGGAATTCCAATCCAATGATTACTCACATTGAAGGAAGGAATAATGATTTTTTAATTCTGCGAAATGGAAGATTGGTTGATCCAAGAAGCGTGGATTCCTCAATGAGATTTTTCATAGCAAAGTTTAGCGAAAAATATGGCTGGAACATTGAGAAATATCAAATTATTCAAGAAGAAACTGACTACGTTATTGTGAAAATTGTAAAAGGGAAAAATTTCTCGCTGAATGACGTAAAAAAAATCATCGTGTTGATGAAAAAAATTCTGGGAAATAATATGAAAATCGAAGTAAAGATTGTTGACGAAATTAAAAGAACAAAAGCTGGCAAGCATCGTTCTGTAATATCCAGAATTCATCAAAATGATATTCTTTAATGCTTGAAATTCCAATAAAAAATTGAAAACATGAAAATTTTTGTTCTCAAATCAAAAATCCACAACGCGCGCGTGACTGAATGCAAGCCGGAATACGAAGGAAGCATCATCATAGATGAAACGCTCATGAAAGCAGTAAATATAATACAATACGAAAAGGTTCTTGTTGCAAATGCAGAAAATGGAAATCGATATGAAACGTACGTCATGAAAGGGAAAAAAGACTCGGGAATTATTTCAATAAACGGCGCAGGGACAAAATACAGTTCCGTCGGTGACAGACTCACCATTTTTGCTTTCGCGGCGGTTGAAGAAAACGAAGTTCTAAAACCGAATATCATCGTTGTGGACGCACAAAACAGGATCAAGATTCAGAAATAGCTCTTGCGAATACTTAAATTGTTAACTATTCCGAATTATAAAAAGAAAGGTGCCAGCAAATGATACCGGCAGATCCAGTCAATTTGTTTTTCGGAATTTTAACAATAATCGGATCAATAATCGCTGTTCTCACTGTGATGGTGATTTTAGTATCTTTGCAAAGAAAGAAAAAACATAAGCTTTTCCTGCTGTTGGACAAGCATGCAATTTTGTTCGCTTTTGTTGTTGCGGTGATTGCAATGTCGGGAGCATGACGTATTCCGAATTAGTGGGTTACACGCCCTGTGAACTCTGCTGGTTCCAGCGAATTCTTATGTATCCTCAAGTCGCAATTCTTGGATTGGCTCTATTGAAAAAAGACAGAAATGTATATGTTTACAGCATTGCGCTTTCGATAATAGGAGTTTTAATAGCATCATATCATTATATTCTTCAAATTGGTGCAGCTCCAGCTCTCACATGCAGTTCCGTCGGAGCGGCCGTGAGTTGCGCGCAAAAACCCTTCCTTCAATTCGGTTATATAACAATACCCATGATGTCGCTGACGGCGTTTTCCATGATACTCTTGTTCATGATTGGTCTGAGATTAAACAAGAACATCCCAGCTTGAAAAATAACTTTCGGGCTGTGACTTCCAAATACTTAAATTCTACGGTAGAATAAGAAAGTAGTGGGACTATGAGTTTCAAAGATTTTATAAACCATGAAAGGAAACTTGACAAAGTAATAAGATTTTCCGCAAAAGGAAGGATAAAGGATCAGACTGTGGCCGAGCATCTTTTTCATGCCTCCCTATATGCAATGATAATGGCAGATTTGGAAAAGCAAATGGGAAATGACGTGGACGTTGAAAGGCTATTGCGCGCGACATTGATACATGACCTTGAAGAAAGCGTGACGGGGGATATTATTTTTGATTTCAAGCACAGCGATGAGAGAGTCGCGCAGGACATAAAGGATCTTGGCCAGAAATTTTTCCAGGATATTGTGGCGCATCTACCTGAGGGTCTTTCAAAAAATTACACAGAGCTCTGGACTAATGCAAAGGATGAGAACAAGATAGAAGGGAGAATAATGCATGCGGCGGACAGATTTGAAGCGTTAGCATATGCGATGGAAGAGAGGGAGATGGGGAACAAAAATTTTGATGTTATAATCGAAAAGTTGCTTGCAGAACTGAAGGGTATGAGACTGAAATCCATAAACATGCTTTTAGCGGGAATGGGATTGTGATGATGAAGAGAAAGGGGCTTCCAGAATGGGGAGAACTCGTTTTGTGTACAGTCGAAAGGATAACTCCGTTTGCTGCCTGGTGCAATCTCGACGAATACGAAGGTGAAGGAATGATTCACGTCTCCGAAGTCTCGGGAAAATGGGTTCACGACATACGGGAATTTGTTAAACCGAAAAAGCAGTACGTGGCAAAAGTTGTGCAGGTCGATTATCAGAAGAATGTTGTGAATCTCAGTCTCAAGAGAGTGTCATTGAATGACGAAAAGCTGAAGTTGAATTCCTACAGAAGGTCCCAGCGCGCAGAGAAAATGCTTGAGCTTGCTGCGAAAGAGTTGGGAAAAAATTTGGAACAAGCTTATGAAGAGGTTGGGTATTTACTTCAGGAAAAGTTCGGCGAGCTGTATGTTGCTTTTGAAGAAGCCAAGGAAAATAAGGAAAATTTGATCAAAAAAGGTGTCAGTAAGCAGTGGGCTGATGCAATTTTCGACATAGTAGAGAAAAATCTGCAAGAAAGGGAAATAGTAATAAAAGCTGAACTCGAGCTGAAGAGCTACGAACCCGATGGCATTAAAAAAATAAAGGAGATTCTCGACGGCATAAAGCAAAAGACCGGCGCCACTGTGAAATACATATCGGCTCCGAACTACAGAATCGAAGTTGTTGGTAAAGACCCTAAAGTGATGGAGAAAAAACTTGTCCAAGAGCTGGAGAAAATTGTGAAATCAGTCAAAGACGGAGAAGCCAGCTACAAATTAATCAAATAAATTGACTAAAACGAAAATGGTATTGATGAAAATGAACTGGTTTTGGCTGGCAGTTGTTTCTTTGTTTGCATTAAGTTTTCTTTTCATATTTTTCAGAAAACTCACTAGCATTGGGCTGAAAAGCGAAGTCCTGTTGATGTATTACTTTGGAATAGTCGCAGTAATTTTCGGGTTTTATGCATTTTCGAACAGAGCCTCATTCCAGCTGACGCAGCTTCAGATTATTTTTCTTATCGCAGCTGGGATTGCCGGCGTAGTTGGGAATCTTTTCTTAGTCGAATCGTTGCGAGTGGCTCCGAATCCTGGCTATACATCAGCGGTGGTAGCAGGTAACGTAATACTGGTTTCGATTGCGGCTGTATTTATCTTTCAATCAGAGTTGTCTCTAGTCAAAGGGGCCGGGATTGTTTTGGCGGTCATCGGAATAATTCTGCTTGGGTTGTGAGTTCATGAAAATGCGAGTTTGCAGAAAATGTGGAATTTACTCTTTGAAAGACTTTTGTCCAAAATGCAACGAAAAAACTGTAACCCCGCATCCTCCCTCATTTTCTCCTGAAGACAAATATGGAAAATACAGAAGAATTGCAGAGAAAAACAATTTATAAATCAGGAAACGAATTAGATATAATGGCAACAAAAATTGTCGAAACCGAAAGACCGAAACTCAAAGATCCTATATTTATAGCCGGTCTTCCGGGTGTTGGGAATGTAGGAAGGATTGCTGCCGGATATCTTGCTGAACAGCTAAAAGCGAAAAAATTCGCCGAACTTTATTCTTCCCATTTCATGCCGTTTGTTTTGTTGCATCAATCTTCTGCTGTGCACGTTCTGAAGAATGAGTTCTATTACTGGAAGGCAACAAAAAAAGGACAGAAAGATGTTATCATTCTTATCGGAGACAGCCAGTCGGCAGATCCTGAAGGGCATTATGAAATTGTCGAGGAAATTTTGAAATATTTGAAAAGCTTGGGTTCCAAGGAAATGTTCACATTGGCAGGGCTTAGCGTGGGCGAACAGAGCAAGATACCGAAGGTCATAGGCGCAGTGAGCGACACAGACCTTACAACTAAATACAAAAGCATAGGTATCGATTTTGATGCAGGAAGCAGGATTGGGACTATAGTCGGGGCGTCAGGCCTCCTTCTCGGACTAGGAAGGCAGTACGGCATGAAGGGAACCTGCCTTCTTGGAGAGACTGTTGGCTTTCCTATCATTCCTGATCCACGAAGTGCGGAGGAGATTCTGAAAATACTCCTTAAAGTCCTCAACATAAAAATCGACTTGAGCAAGCTCGACTCGAAAGTGAAGGAGATGGAAGAGTTCATCAAGAAAATCGAGGATGTCCAAAGAAAGGCAGTCGGTCAGATGATGAAGCCTCCTGAAAAAGGAGAGACTGAGAAAGAAAAGACTAGCTATATAGGCTGAGACGTTTTCTGAAATAAAGTATTTAATTCCCTCTGTTAAAAGAATATATACTTGAGAGATAATCAATTGTCTTGACAATTTGGTAAATACGATACCTAACAGAGAGAGACGGAACATCGAGGCAATTGAATTCATGAACTGGCTGGAGAAGCTTCCAAGCCGCAGGGGAATGGTTTCTATAAAGTTCAAGGGCGGACCAAAGAATACTTACAGAATTCTTGATCAGAACCTTCAAAGTCTTATCAAATTTTACAAATACAAAACAGATGGCATTGCGACAAAGAAGGTCAAGCCGTCTTCAATGGACAAGGTGACGCACTGGCTCATTTACTTCGCAAACTTTGCTGGCAAGAAACCTTTCAAGAAGGTTGGGAAGGACGACGTTGAGTCATTCCTGAATCAAAGAATAAAAAATGGGGATTCGGAAGGGACTTTATTTTCTTTCAAAATTTGGATAAGGGACTTCTTCAAATGGTACTACGGCTTCAAGAGAGGATATCCTGAGATGGTTGACTGGATGGATGTCAGCCTACCGAAAACTTCGAAACAGTATGATGCTATAGAGGAAGATGATATTGTAAAAATGCTGCAAGCTTGCGGCAATTCAAGGAATCGTGCACTTCTCTCTGTTCTTATCGAGTCAGGTGCGAGGATATCCGAAATTCTTGATTTGAAGCTAAAAGATATAAAGGAAGATCAATATGGGTTCATTCTAAAAGTTGAAGGTAAAACTGGTTCAAGGCCAATTCGGATTGTGCAATCAGTCAATGATTTGAAAAGGTGGATTAACGAGCATTCTTTCAAGTCAAATCAGGAATCCCCCCTGTTCTATTCTTTTGATGACAAAAATTTTGGCGGTTTCATGACTGGAACTTCGGGTTACATTCTAGTTAAGAAAATTGCAAAAATGGCGGGAATAAAAAAGAAGATAACTCCACATTCTTTCAGGCATGCCCGGGCGACCAGCCTGGCACAGGTGATGTCAGACAGACAGCTAGTTAAATTTTTTGGCTGGTCTGACAAATCCGACATGCCAGCACTTTATAGTCACTTGACAGAGAAAGACATTGATGACAAAGTCTTATCTCTCAATGGTTTTGAATCAAAGGCTGCAAAGCCAATGAAAATACCAACCTTCGAGTGCTACCGCTGCAACGAAGTCAATAGTGCAGGTAGTAGGTTCTGCGTTCGATGCAATGCGCCGTTGGAAAAAGAAAGCATTGAAAAAATTACAAATGTGAAAAGAATTGTAGAAGAGATTACTGACATTGTCTCAAAGGAAATGCAAATAAGATCAATTGGTGAAAAGGATTTGGAAAATATTGTGAGAGAATGGTATGAAAGGCAAAATAAACAATCATTTAACTAGTTTTTTCAGTTCTTTTATAATTTCTTCAGGTTCCAAATTTTGTTTCCATTCCGGAAATGTTTTCAAACAGAAATCCATCGTTTCCTGCGGTGGATACGACATGAGGCCAAATATATTGCTTTCTTCTATAAGTTCAGAAACATCGTGAACTTTATCGAAATCCTTTTCTGAAATTAGGCCATTAATATATTCCAAGAGCTTGATTTCCAATTCCCTTCTTGCCAGCTCAAACTTGATGCCCTTATTGGCACCAGTAAAATAATTGTTCAAAACGGACTCTTTGAAATTGTCTATACCAACTTTCTCCAAAACTTCATCAAGCTTAGCAATGCCTGCTGAATTTGGTTCAACGGAAGAAAAAACATATCCTTCCATAAAGATTCCAGTATAAAAAATTTCCAGTAATTTGTCTATTTTTCGGAGAGTAGTGGGTTCATCTATGTTTAGCTTGTTGAAAACTTTTTCAGTAAAAATATTTGTAGAATGATCCGATATTATTTTGTAGAACTTTT
>Ga0315281_10002847_pt1 | contig 25558 bp, 25 predicted proteins | sample YL17G07_0_MG_FD_204540 | JGI IMG/M metagenome (GOLD analysis project Ga0315281, IMG submission 204540) | Sediment microbial communities from Yellowstone Lake, YNP, Wyoming, USA - YL17G07_0 | ecosystem: Environmental > Aquatic > Freshwater > Lake > Sediment | place: USA: Wyoming | collected... | reverse complement strand
TTACCTCGGGCTGAATTTTCCCCGTAGCCGTCACGATCTGCGTGATGTTCCGTCGTGCTATTTTTTCCGATTGCACGGTCAGGATGGTTTCCCTGTTGCTTCCCATAAAGACCATCGCAGCCGCCCCCAGCAACACAACGCCGAGGATAGAGAAGATGATGATTTTCTTTTTGCGAGATTTTCCGTTGCCATTTGCCATTGTAGTAATCCTTTAGGTGGATTCTTATTGAAGTGTACCGAGTGCGAGTTCGAGTTGACTTTTCGCGTTCAAATATTGATAGACCGTATTGACTTTGCTCGTTAGGGCCGAGTTATAATTGTTCTGGGCGAACAGGAGATCCAGCAGCGTTCCCGAGCCAACATTGTATTTCTCCTGGTTGACCTTCAGATTTTGATTCTGATATTGGAGACTCTTCATTGCCGCCTCGTAATTTTTTTGTGCAGATTCCAATTGGAGTATTGCGGAACGAATTTCAACTTGAATCCTCCGCTGCGTCTCGCTGAATTGCTCTTCCGCCGTCCTTTGCGTTACCGTCGCTCGTTCGATCGCCTCGTTCGTTCTAAAGCCTGAAAAGATTGGGAGTGAAAGCGAAAGCGACCAGTTCAAACTTTGGTTGTCCTTGAAGTTTGTGAACTCGCTCGAATATGAAGTGAGCGGTGTCTCCAGCACGGTCCTGCCGTTGAACCCATAACTTGCATTTGCAGAAATGGTCGGGAAATATCCGCTGCGCGCTATGGTTACGCTCGCTTCTGTTGCGATCAATGATTGCTTCGAGCTTTGGTAATCAAGCCTTCTCTCAAACGCCTGCGATGCCAAAGTCCGAAGGTCCCGAGTAGATTCTCGTTGTCGAGTCATTTCGACACTGTCCAGTTCCGTTGGTATGCTTGGGTCGGTAAATTCGTAGTCGTCCAACACATCGAGGGCGACGTACGCGGCAAGGTTCGCCTTGGCGACGTCGAAATCACTTTGTGCTTGAGCCACCCGGACCTCATCGTTGCCGACCTGAGCTTGCTGCTGGTACACATTCACTAACGAGGCAGACCCCAGACGGGCTGTTTCTCGCACCCGTTCGAGCTGCTGGGCATTATAGTTCAAACTAAGCTTCGCTATCTCCAGCAACTGCTGTGTACGAAGAACCTCATAATAGAGTCGTTGAGTCTGGGCGGTTACCTGTTGTCGCGTTCGACCAAATGAATACTCGCTCGAGCTTGCATTCGCCGTTGCTTGCGAAAAGGATGAGGTATTGGAAAACCCATCGAATAGCGTCATCCGTGCACTAAGACTTGGATTGAAACTTCGCACACCGCCCCCTCCAAGCGCGACTCCATTTACATACTGCTCTCCGCCCGACCACGATGAACCAACTGATACGGTTGGGAGAAAATTGCCGTATGCAGAGAGGACACCGGCCTGGTCACGCCGAACGCTAAACTGTGCTTGTTTGATCGTAAAATTTTGTTCTTGAGCAATTTCGATGGACTCTTTCAACGAAACCTTCTTTGGCCGCTGGCCGAACAGCGATGCAGTAATCAAGATTATTGAGAGAACTGCGAGAAGAGTTGGTCGGACAAAATACGTCATGGTGGATCTCCTGAGGTGTCGATTGGTGTGCATTGATTTCACTCCTGACTAACGTCAAAATCTGATGAAAGTTTCAGTTTTGTTGGCTTTACAACGAAATTGGGTGCAATGACAAAGAGGGTGAGTCTCCCCTCACATTCACGCGACTTTTAGCGTTGAACAGTCGCCTCAGAGAGAAGTTCATCTTTGAGTCGCAAGAGGTATTCCAAAGCTGCGGCGTGTTCGTTGGGAATCTTTCCGTCGAGAATGGCTTCCGTAATGGCATCCTTTAGGACGCCAACCTGTGGACCGGGTTCTAAACCGCAGAGTTGCATAATCTCATCGCCTCTGAGAGGGGGTTGCCAGTTCCGGAGCCGATCCTTCTCCTCAACCTCTTTCATTTTCTCAATCACGAGTTCGTAGTTTTGTCTCACGCGTTCAACAAGCTTTGGGTTCTTGGAAGTAATGTCTGCCCGGCAGAGCTTCATCAGGTCATCAATCTCTTCTCCTGCGTCGAATAACAGTCGCCGCACCGCCGAATCCGTAACAACATCATCCACGAGCGCCATCGGCCGCAAATGAAGGCGAACAAGTTTTTCAACGTATCGAACGTGCTCGAGCGGAAGTTTCATTCTGCGGAAGATCGGTTTCGCCATGCGGGCACCGAGTTCCTCGTGTCCGTGAAAAGTCCAACCGATATCTTCCTTGAAGGCTTTCGTTTTAGGCTTTGCAATATCGTGCAGTACTGCCACCATCCGTAACCAAACATTTTCAGTCGTAAGGGCGATATTATCCACCACCATTAACGTGTGAAGAAAGACATCTTTATGATGATGGTCTTGCCGTTGGTCAACGCCTGCGAGGTTGGCTGCTTCTGGAAAGACAATTTCCATCACTCCCGCATCGAACATCAACTTGAGGCCAATCGACGGTTTGGCTGATTGGAGGATCTTGAGGAATTCATCCGTGATACGTTCCTGCGAAACGATTGAGAGTCGGTCACGCATTGCCTTTGCCGCTTCGAACACCTCGGGAACAATGGAACACCCAAGCTGCGCAGCAAACCGAAACGCACGCATGATGCGCAGCGGATCGTCTTCGAACGTCACCCTTGGATCTAGCGGCGTGCGGAGTATCCCTGCTTCCAGATCTTCGCGCCCGTTGAACGGATCGACCACGCTTCCCCATCGGTCTCCGTTGAGCGAAGCCGCGAGCGCATTGATCGTAAAATCGCGACGAGCTAAATCCTCAACCAGCGTCCCAGACTCAACAATCGGCTTTCTCGAATCCCGGCTATAACTTTCTTTCCTCGCCCCCACGAATTCGAGCTTGCAATCTTTATACTGCAGTTGTGCTGTGCCAAACTGTTCAAACACGACGAGCGTCGCTCCCGTGATCTGCTTGGCAACGACGCGCGCAAACTCGACCCCCTTGCCAAGCACCACGACATCAATATCTTTGACCTGCTTGCCGAGCAAAGCATCGCGCACGAAGCCACCCACAACGTAAGCCTCCGTGCGTTGCTCGTCGGCAATCGATCCTACCTTGCGGAGAACTTCTTCGTCTATTTCTATTTTCTCAAGGGCGTTCAAAGCGAATGTATTTTTTGATTCTGAATTTTTGAAAGAATTACTTGAGCTACTTCGAGCGCTTGCAATCCATCTTCGCCGGTGACCTTCGGCTCTTCGTTTGACTGAGCCGCGTGCACAAACAATTCCAATTCGTACTTCAGTGCATTCACTTCTTTCACTTCCGGCTGTTCGTATACGATCACGCGCTTGCGAGACCCTTGTTCGATCTTCCCCAGCATCATCGTGGGAGCAATATGCGTCGTCCCTTCATCCACAAGGCTAAACACCTCTGCCAATCCCTGGGCAAAGTCAATCGAGATGTATGCGTCTTGCTGAAACAACCGCATCTTGCGCATCTTATTTTGCGAGACCCTACTGGCGGTAACGTTGGCTACACATCCGTTCTGAAATTGGATTCGTGCATTTGCGATGTCGATGCTGTCTGAAACTACAGCGACCCCATTCGCATCAATCCGCTCGACTGGCGACTTCACCAGACTTAGAATCAGGTCGATGTCGTGAATCATGAGATCGAGCACTACCGCAACATCGGACCCGCGCGGGTTGAACTGCGCGAGCCGATGCGATTCGATGAAGAGCGGTTTGATCGCGTACGGCTCGACCGCAAGCACGGCGGGGTTAAATCGTTCAATATGTCCGACTTGAATCTTGAGATTGCCAGCGCGTGCCACCGAAACAAGCTCACGCGCCTGTTCGATGGTTTCCGTAATCGGCTTTTCAATAAAGAGATGTTTCCCGTGTGCGAGCGCGCGCCGACTAATATCGTAGTGCTGCTTCGTAACCGAAACAACGCTCACTGCATCAACATCATCCAACAACTCTTCAAGAGTAACGAACGCCTTCGTATTCAACTCGGCTGCAATACGCTCTGCTCGTTCCGACTGTACATCAAATACGCCCACCAGGTCGCAAGCGCTGATCTGCGCATACATCTTGGCGTGCAACGAACCAAGGTGCCCGGTGCCTACGACGCCTACTTTGAGTTTTCCACTTTTCATTCGTTATGCAGATTTTGCACGATCAACGTATACCGTTGTTGAGTCTCCTTTGAAGGAGCTGAAAAGGATGTTACTCCGGCAAGACGCATCCGTGCGGAATTCAAGGCTTCGCTCGCGAAGAACTTCTGTGGTCCGCATAACTGGAAGACCCTGAACTCCAGACAGATGAGAAATTTCATCCGAACAAAAATACGGAATGATTGTTCGAAATGCAGATTGTCGCCCTAGCGTTGTAACGCGTTTCCCGGCAGGGAATCTAGTAAATCGGGGGCGAAGAAGAACTCTAAGAGTTCAGGCACCGAGTCAAACACAAAATCGGGCATCAGTTCTATCACTTCCTTGCGACTGATGGAATCCCACAACACGGAGGCGATCCGTACACCAGCATCACGCGCAGAAAGGATATCGGCAACGGAATCTCCCACCATTAGCACATCCTCTGGCTCAAGTTGAAACTTTTGGAGAATTTTCCGAATGCCTTCGCCCGAGGGCTTATGTGCAAGAACGTCATTACCGCTAACCACAAATTGAAAGAATTTTTCAATCTGACATTCTTCCAAAGATATCCTTGTTGTGCGAGTTCCTTTTCCTGTGAAGAGAGCAACAAGGGTTCCCTCACGGCGGAGGCGATCTAAAATTTCAAGGATTCCTGGATGAAGCCTTGCCAGTCGACTGTGATTGGCGCGGTAGAAATGAAGGTAGTCTCTCATCACTGCCTCTATATTTTCTGTAGGGACGATTGTGCGAAGAGCTTCCTCCTCTGGGGGACCGAACATCTTTGTAATCTCCTCATCACTGTAACGTTGCCCTCGATACTTCTCTGCAATATGGTTGAACGATTCGAGGATTAGTCGGTTCGTTTGCGTAAGCGTTCCATCCATGTCAAACACAACACATCTGAACTTCATTGTATCGATCTTTCGTAATAACAGGAAAGGCGTCGTCCCACGCTGGCGGGACGGCGCCTTTTCGTGTAGCTGGACCTATCGAGCTCTAGGCAATCGTGATTGACGTGTTGAGATACACATCCTGGATGGCATTCAAGATTTGCACGCCATCTTTCATCGGACGTTGGAACGCCTTGCGGCCCGAGATCAACCCCATTCCGCCCGCTCGTTTGTTGATCACCGCAGTCCTCACGGCCTCTGCAATATCAGTCTCCCCTGAGGATGCGCCGCCGGAATTGATTAATCCTGATCGACCCATGTAGCAATTCGCCACTTGATAGCGCGTCAAGTCAATCGGATGGTCGCTCGAGAGCTGTTCGTACACTTTCTTGTGAGTCTTGCCAAAATTGAGTGCAGTAAAGCCACCATTGTTCTCCGGCAATTTCTGCTTGATAATATCCGCCTCGATTGTCACGCCAAGATGGTTTGCCTGCCCCGTCAAGTCTGCTGCGACGTGATAATCTTTTTCTTTCGTCTTGAACGCCGGGTTGCGCGTGTAACACCAAAGAATTGTGGCCAGTCCCAATTCGTGTGCCTGCTGGAAGGCTTGGCTCACTTCCCAAATCTGTCTGCGCGATTCCGGCGAACCAAAATAGACCGTGGCGCCGACTGCGACCGCGCCCATATTGTACGCCTGTTGAACGCTCGCAAAAGGAGTTTGGTCGTATGTATTCGGGTATGAAAGAAACTCGTTGTGATTGAACTTGAGGATGAATGGAATTTTATGAGCGTATTTTCGTGCCACAGCGCCCAGCACACCCAGCGTGGAGGCCACGGCATTGCAACCACCCTCGATCGCGAGCTTTACGATATTCTCAGGGTCGAAGTACATCGGGTTCGGCGCAAAAGAAGCCCCCGCGGAATGTTCTATCCCTTGGTCAACAGGAAGGATCGAAAGATACCCTGTCTTTGCAAGCCGTCCAGTTCCAAAGAGTTGCTGCAAACTTTTCAGCACAGGCGTCTGACGGTCGGATGCGAGGAAGACACGATCAATAAAATCTGGGCCGGGCAGATGGATGGATTCCTTCGGAATTGTTTTGCATTGATGTGCGAGGAGCGATGCTGCGTCCGCGCCGAGAAGTTGTTCAACGTTGGTCATTGGAATCTCCTTGAGGATAACGATCAGATGCGGATTGGGTACTTTTAGTAAAAATATACCAAACGATTGATTCGGTTACAACGGAATGGTCTAAACTCAAACGCTAATGCAAAACGATTTGGCCGATGCTCGTATCTCGTTGCACGGTGACAAAAACCCCGGTGATGGTTGTTTCACGGAGAGAAGGAATACCAGGCACAATCCGGACGGCATACACCGAAGACGGAAGAGCCACTAACTGGAAGGAGCCGTTCAACGCACTGGTATCGGCATACGTTGTAACCGTGTCCCCCTTTACGGTCGTCATCACGATTGCAGCGGCGCTCGGCGGGGAGATGCTTCCAGAAATCGTCCCAGATTGGAGCGTCGGCTGAATGCGGATGATGGGGTTGAACACAAATTGATTGAGGGTGACTTCTTTTACCGAACGCGAAGCGTCAAAATCAAACATGAGTTGATAGGTTTGCGATTCGAAAATGGAAAAACTGAAGTCCAAAACAAGACCATTGACGACGGCAGGAGTGAATGTTACCAGACGCTCGATATTGTCTTCCTTGCGAACTGTGACAGCACCAAAGACGACCTTGATTTTGTCATAGGAGCCCGCCGCAACATCTTTGTTCGCAATTGTGAGATGAATACCATTTCTCAGTTGGAGCAAGTTGAACGACTGAGATTCATCAGAAACGACTCGCCAACCGAGTTCGGAAGATGCGTCCGATCGATGGAACTCAACCCTGTTCAAGGTGATCTTGAATTCATTAAGGGCGGCAGGAGCGTCGACCACCTCGATTTTGACTGACCCAAAATATGTAGGGGGGTTCTCTGTGCTCTGGGAACACGAAAGAATCATAAGCACAAGCAAAGAAAGAATGTAACTATTGGCAACGGCTTGAGCGTTTGTCATTTGTGCCAATGTACGATTTCTTCTTTAGTTTTCAATCGCGACGTTGGTGTGTCGGTGATTGGTTGTTTCTCCCACCAAATCTCTCTACGTTTATCGTCGTGAAGAAGCAGCTCATCCTCAAGAAGAACGAAGAACGTCGGTTGATTGCCGGTCACCAGTGGATTTTCAGCAACGAAATCAGCCGCATCGTAGGGTCACCGTCAACCGGAGATATCGCAGAACTGTTGCGGAACGATGGAAAGTTCCTTGGCGTGGGATTTTACCATCAACATTCACTTATTTGTTTCAGACTCCTCTCGCGCGAGCAGGAGGAAATCGATGGATCCTTTTTTGAACGCAAGATTTCACAAGCACTTCAGCTCCGAGCCTCGATGTCCATCGATTCAAACGCATACAGACTCATCCACGGCGAAGGAGATTTTCTTCCGGGATTAATTGTTGACAGATACGGAGATTCTCTTGTTCTTCAAACTCATTCGTCGGGAATGGATCAGCGCCTCCCCGTAATTTGCGACGCCCTCGAATCTTTGCTCAAACCGCGAGTTATCGTCGAGCGCAATGAGCACTCGCTGCGAACGCTTGAAGGATTGCCGCTTCGAGCTGGCATTCTTCGCGGAAACGTTGAGGAGGCGCTTGTGTTGGAGAATGGAATCTCCTTCCGCGTCTCGTTGCAGGAGGGACAAAAGACTGGACTATTTCTCGACCAGCGAGAGAATCGCGCGCGCATCAGGCGTTACGTCAAGGGAAAATCCGTTCTGGATTGCTTCACCAACAATGGTGGGTTCGCGCTCAATGCTGCCGCGGGGGGCGCGAGGAGTGTTCTTGGCATGGATAGTTCTGCTGAGGCAGTCCGACGCGCACAACACAACGCAACACAAAATGCATTTTCGCAATTGGCATTCGTGGAGGCAGATGTGTTCAAGTGGCTCGAGTCAACAGCAAATGAGAAAACGAAATACGATGTCGTGATCCTTGACCCACCTGCTTTCGCAAAAAGCAAAAAGACAGTCTCGACGGCTCTAAAAGGGTATCGAGAGATCAACACGAACGCGATGAAGATAATTTCATCCGGAGGATTTCTCGCCACAGCCTCGTGTTCGCACCACGTCTCGCTCGATGCATTCCTTGGAACGATTCAGCAGAGCGCCGAACGAGCTGAACGGCGCGTTCAGCTGCTCGAAACCCATTCGGCAGGTGCGGACCACCCGAGCATTCCATCGATGCCCGAAACTACATATTTGAAATTTTGTATCCTGGCAATCGAATAAGGCCATTGCCTTTCGCTTGAGCGGCTAGTATATTAGTACTGCAGTTCACTCAAACATATTCGGGGCAAACACATGAAACGTGTACTGGAACTTGCTGTCGTTGGTCTTCTGGGCGGTGGAGTTGGTTTGGCTCAGTTCCGCTCGGACACTTCTATCATCTTTACGCCATCGAACCCGAATTTGTTTGCTACTTCCGGGCGCTACAGTCTCACCACGCACGCGTGGGGGTTCGACCTCTCCTTATCCAACAATGGGTTTGCGGCGGGCATGTTCTTGCGAAGGGAGTTTACAGGGAATCTCGCGGGCACGCTCAGCCTCTCGATTTCAGACGTGAAGGCAGAGGGAGAAATGGATTTCTTCGACAGCTTCGGCCAATCGTACGTTCCAGGGAAAGCAAATCGGTTGTTGCTCCTCCCGCTATTTGTCAGTATGCAGTATCGGCTTTTCGAGGATGATATCACGGATAGCTTTCGGCCCTTTGTTTCGGCAGGGCTCGGCCCTTGCATGGTGTACGTGGCACCCTACTCGCGCACATACGTTGATACGCTGTCGAACAACGTGATCTATTCACACACCGACCTGATCGAATTCTTCACAAGCTTGAAATCAGGACAACCTCGCTACACCCTTGGCGGCTACATTGGTGCTGGCGCACATTTCGGCTTGGACCGCACCACGCTCACTGGCCTTAGCGTCCGCTATACTTTTGTACCATTCCCCGATGGAATCGAAGTTCTCAGCAATTCGTTGGTGAGAGATGTTGGTGGGTTTTACATCACGCTCCACTTCGGCTCTTTCTACTAGCCCCCTCGTCATATAACACGAAAGCACCCCCGGCTTGTAATAGAGCCTCCCCTAAGCTCTAGTACGCACCGCTGAGTGCCTTCAAATATTCTTGGGTAAAGATACTTTCTAGACTCCCACTCCGTGGTGACTCGGCTCACAGGAATCAAATCTTTTTCCGTCGCCGTAGCGTTCTTCACTTGTCGCGCGTATACTTAATAAACCTCGATGGAACTCAATCAGACAGCACTCCAGAACGCCGTTCTTGCAACTCGAGGGGGTGACCGGCGAGCGTTTCGGCGGATTTACGATGCGCACGTAGCTGCCTTGTTTCGATTCATGCGCCAGTTTTCAAAATCGGAGGACGAGTTGGACGATTGGGTACAACGTGCATTCATTCGTGCATACGAGCGGCTTGATCAGTTTGACATCAACGCGCGTTTCGAGCCGTGGCTGTTTCAGATTGGTGTAAACGAAATGCGCTCCGACCGGCGACGGGCCAATATCATTCCGTTTGTCCGGGTCGCAGATGAGGAACGAATGGAGAGTCAACTCAACGAAGAATTTGATTGGGAGATTACGATGAAGGATGTTCTCGCTTCACTCGATGAGACGAAACGGATGGTGTTTGTGCTGCACGAAGTGGAGGGGTTTTCGCATCAAGAAATTGCCGGGACGTTGAACATACAAGAAAGTCATTCCCGTACGATTCTTGCGCGCACAAAGCAGCTACTTCGAACCCTTCTGGCCAACGAAAGGAAAGCGCTATGATTCAACACGACAAGTTTTACGATGCGAATGATTCTCCCGGTGACGAGAGGAAAAAAAAACTGTGGCACCGAATTCAATCTACAATCTCCGAACCTCGGACTGGTTCGAGTCTCCAGTTTCATCGACCGAGTTTCATATGGGGAATTGCGGCTTCTTTTCTCTTTCTCTTTGCGGGGGTGGGAACCTATTCTTCTTGGAAGTTTCTTTCTGAGCAGCATCAACCACGGCCCATTAAACTCGACCGCGCGTACCAATCGGCAATTCGTGAATTCGAAAACGTGGCATTCACGGAATCGATCGCTGGAAGAGCGAGTCAACGAACTGACGAACGGTCTCTCCGATCAGAACAACTAAGCCAACTCGATGCGGCTATCGCCCGGATGCGCAATGAAACCAACGGAAAGGATCTCTCGCCGCTCGTGCAATCACGGCTGCGGAGCCTTTACAGTTTGAAACTTCAAATCCTGCAACAAATGATCGAACAAGGAGATCTTGAACTATGAAACTATTTATCCGCTTTCTGATGGGAGCGTCTCTTGCGATGGTTGCTTTTGCGGCCGACGAAAAGATTCAAACACTCGAGCGCCACTTTGCAGTGACGCCCAAGCAACGCGTAGATATCCTGGGCTTTCGCGGGGCGAAGATCGAGTTTCACACGTGGGAGAAGAATGAAGTCTACGTTAAACTGGATGTTCAGATCTCCGCCTCGGACAACGACTACGAGTCTGAGTACATCAAGAGCCTGCGTCTGTCTGAGCTCTCGAGCACCGATGCCCTGACCATCGAATTTCACGAGCCGGAGTTTAGAGACCGAGGCTCTTCGTTCTTCAAGCGGCTCTTCAACTTCTCCGGTTCATTCATGAACAAGGAAATCCGTGGAGACATCTACATACCGGCAGGCAACGCATTGACCGTCGATTTCCGCTATGGAACAGCATCGTTCGAGGAGATGAAAGGAGCCATTAACTTCTCGGGAGAGAGCAACAAGCTGAAGTTCCGAAACTGCGCAAACGTACAGACCATTGAGAATAACTACGGCAACATCACGTTGCAGAATTGCGGTGGCTCGCTTTCGATTCGGTCGCAGAGCTCAACCGTGACGGTGGACGAATTTAATGGGCCATTCGACATCCAATCAGATTACTCGACTATTTCTGTGAACAAAGCCACCAAAGGCGGCTTGGTGGAATCGCAGAGCGGCAAGCATACCTTTACGGACATCGCCGGGAATCTGACGGTAAAATCCAACTACTCCAAAATCAACGCGCGAAATGTTTCTGGATTTGTGGATATATCAACCTCCAGCGGCACCGTTATCCTCGATCAGGCGCAGGGTGTTCACGTGAACGCGCCATATTCCCAGCTTGAAATCTCGTCGATCGATGGCAAGTCGGGCAAGCGTGTCGAAATCACTGACCAATCAGGAAAGATTGAGCTGCGCGATATTGTTGGCGATGTGTTCATCGATGATCAATACTCGTCGATCGCACTCGACAATGTGAAAGGAAATGTTGAGCTCTCATCGCAGAGTGCAACAATCAGCGCCGACAATATCTCCGGTGATTGGAAATCGAGAACCGAATATTCGAAAATCAACATTGCGGCACTCGGGGGAACAAACGTTTCCATCAGCAATTCGAGTGGGACAGTCGACGTCCAAATGGCTGCAAGACCAAATTCTGTTTCTATCACTAACCAATACGCAAACGTAACGCTAGGAATGACGAAAGGTTTTTCGGGAAACTACAAACTCAAGTCAAAATATGGTACAATCTCTTCAAACCTCTCGATGGAAATTGATGACTTGGGCGGAGGGCAGATTGCTTCGGGGAAGATTGGCAATGGAACCGGTACGCTTCGTATTGACACTGAGTCCGGCAACATCAAAGTTACGGAGCGCTAGGCGGCGAAGTATTTCTTAAGGGCTGCACCGGTGTAAGAGCTTTTCTCACGGACTATCTCTTCGGGCGTGCCGGTGGCAACAATCGTCCCGCCGGCTTCGCCCGCATCCGGTCCCAAGTCGATTAGATAATCAGCGCATTTCACGATGTCCATATTATGCTCGATGACGACCAGTGAGTGCCCAGCCTCGATGAGGGCGTCGAAACACTTCAGTAATTTCGAAATGTCATCAAAGTGCAATCCCGTCGTCGGCTCATCAAAAATAAAGAGCGCCTTTCCAACTCCTTCGGAACCTGAAAGATTAAGAGCGAGCTTGATACGCTGCGCTTCCCCGCCGGAAAGCGTTGTCGCGGGTTGGCCAAGGCGAATGTATCCCAAACCAACATCATTGAGCACTCTTAGCTTCTTCGCGACGCGTTTCGCTTCTGCGTATTGACCAAAGAATGCAATAGCTTCCGTGACCGTCATCGAAAGAATCTCGTCGACATTTTTCCCTTTGAACAGAATCTCGAGCACTTCCTTCTTGAACCGTTTTCCTTTGCACGTTTCGCAGGTCAAATAGAGGTCCGCAAGGAATTGCATTTCGAACTTCTGCACTCCATCTCCCTCGCAGGTGTCGCATCGTCCGCCAGGCACGTTGAACGAAAAATGTCCCGGCTTGAATCCACGCGTCTTTGCCGTTGGTGTCTCGGAAAGCAAATCGCGGACGAGGTCGAATATTTTCAAATACGTCATCGGGTTCGAGCGAGGACTTCGGCCGATAGCTGATTGGTCCACCATTTCTACGCGGGCGATGTGTTCTGATCCGTGAATCGATGTGTGTTTCCCGACGTGCCCTTCGAATTCGCCGCGTTGCTTCTGTATTCCAGCGAACAAGATATCGTGCACGAGCGTGCTTTTGCCCGAACCGCTCACGCCGGTAATGCAAACAAACATGCCGAGCGGGATGCGCACGTCGATATTCTTCAGATTATTCTCGCGAGCTCCTTTGATGAAGACCGACCGCTCCGTGTCTTTGCGGCGTCGTTTTGGAATTGGTATCCCTTTTGCTCCGCTCAGGTATTGGGCGGTGAGTGAATTCTTCTGCTGATCTAGTTCGTGTTGGTCGCCAATGAAAACAACTTCGCCCCCAAACTCGCCCGCCCGCGGACCCATATCGACTACAATATCTGCATCGCGAATCATTTCCTCATCGTGTTCGACGACCATGACCGTGTTCCCCAAATCGCGAAGCGATTTAAGGATAGCGATGAGTCGCGCATTGTCGCGCGGATGAAGTCCAATGCTGGGTTCATCCAGCACATACAGCGCCCCCATCAGCGCTGAACCCAACGATGTGGCAAGATTGATCCGCTGTGACTCGCCTCCCGAGAGTGTCATCGAAAGACGGTCGAGCGTGATATATCCGATGCCGACGTCGTTGAGAAATTTCAACCGCTTCTTGATTTCTTCAAGGATACGATTGGCGACAGACAACTCGTATTTCGTCGGCTTGAATGAGAGGAAGAAAGCGTTCGCCTCACCGATCGTCATGCTGACGATGTCGTGAATCGGCCTATTGGCCACTCGAATATTCAACGCCGCCTTGCGTAAGCGCGACCCGCCGCACTCATCGCAGGTCGTGTAGCCTCGGAAACGGCTCATAAACACTCGATAGTGAATCTTGTACGATTTCTTTTCAAGAAACTTGAAGAACCCGTTGATTCCGTCAAACTTTTCGAATCCGTTCATCACAATTTCCAGTTCCTGCTTCGCAAGCTTGGTGAACGGTACGTCTACCCGGACGCCAGCCTTATTCGCTACGGCAAACAGGTCGAGCAAATATTCGCGCCATCGCGGAAAATTCCAGCACGCGATGGCCCCATCCACAATCGATTTGCTCGGGTCGGGAATCACCAGGTTCATATCGATTCCAATCGCACGGCCAAACCCCTGGCATTTGGGGCAGGCGCCGACAGGATTGTTGAACGAGAAGAGCCGGGGCTCAGGTTCTTCGTACCGCGATCCGTCGTTTCGACATTCGAAGTGCCGAGTGAACTTCAATTCTGTCTTCGTGCCAATTTCGGAAATCAGGCAATAGCCATCCCCCTCGTTGAATGCGGTTTGAATGGAATCAGCCAGCCTGTTCACGGTATCGGTCTCCTCAGCACGCACGACGATTCGGTCGACGAGCACGCGAATTTCTTTTTTGGACTTTCCCTTGAACTCTTTTTCGTTCAAGTCAACCAACTCTCCGTCTACAACGATGCGGAAGAATCCCCGCTGCTTGAGAACGGCAAGCTCTTCTTTGAGAGTGCGGCCTTCATGATCGTGCATCGGGAACTGGATGTAGATCTTTTTGCCGTTGAGCTCTTTGTGAATTCGATCGACCACGGAAGAGACCGAATCCCTTTCTACTAGGGACCCACACAGTGCGCAAAACGTTTTGCCGATCCGACCGTAGAGCAATCTTAGATAATCGTAGACTTCCGTTGTGGTCGCGACGGTCGAACGTGGATTGCGAGAAGTGGTTTTCTGCTCAATGGCGATGGCGGGAGATATTCCTTGAATCAGGTCGACGTCTGGCTTCTCCATCCGCTCCAGGAACTGGCGCGCGTAAGACGAGAGACTTTCAACGTATCGCCGCTGGCCTTCTGCGTAGATGGTATCGAACGCAAGGCTGGATTTGCCCGAACCGCTGACGCCCGTGATAACGATGAGTTTGTTGCGGGGCAGCGTAAGGCTTACATTCTTGAGATTATGAACCCGCGCGCCGCGGATGACGAGTTCTGTAAGTCGGGTACTTTTTACAGCAGGGGTGATTGCTTCAGGATTTTTCCGCAATTGCTTTGCCATCGAGTTAGCAAAGTACGGAAAAGTTGCGTTGAGACGTAGGACGAATTGCTAGAAAACTTTGTCAGGGTCTCTGGGCCAATCCAATGAAACCTTGACAAAGTCCCGAGAGAGCTTGACAAGGATTCGTGATTACTTCTTGATGAACGTTCCATTCCGCAACTCGGCAAAGGCTTGCTGCAATTCTTGCTGCGTGTTCATCACAATCGGGCCAGCCCACGCAACAGGTTCTTGCAACGGACGGCCGGAAACCAGCAAGAACCTGATTCCTGAATCGCCCGCCTGAACCTCGACCTCGTCTCCGCTATCAAAAAGGACGAGCGAACGATTACCAAGATCGTAGAATTGCGTCCCCTCCTTCGACGATGCATCTTCCGTCCGTACGGCCTGAGGATGAGATGCGCCGCGAAACTTTCCTGAGCCTTCGAAAATGTATGCAAACGCGTGGCGTGTCGTCTCGACGGGCAGAACTTTGCGCTTGCCCGGAGGAACCCAAACGTCGATGTAGCGCGGGTCGGCGGCAATCCCATCCACCGGGCCCTTCTTTCCCCAGAACTCTCCGCATACAACGCGTACGATGCTGCCGTCATCGTCCGTGATCTCAGGAATTTCCACGGACGGCACATCTTGGTAACGCGGATTGGTCATCTTCAGTGAAGAAGGAAGGTTCGCCCAAAGTTGAAAGCCGTGCATCCGCCCCCGTTCGTCGCCCTTCGGCATTTCTTGATGGAGGATTCCTTTGCCGGCGGTCATCCATTGCACATCGCCTGGACCCATCGTGCCTCTGTTCCCGAGACTGTCGCCGTGGGCAACTGAACCGGCCAGCACGTAGGTGATTGTTTCGATTCCTCGATGCGGATGCCACGGAAAACCCGCGAGGTAATCTTCCGGATGTTCGTTGCGAAAATCGTCGAGCAAGAGGAACGGGTCGAACTCACTTGTATCGCCAAAGCCAAACGCGCGACGTAAGTGTACGCCGGCTCCTTCAATCGTGGGCTGTGCTTCGATGACTCTTTTAACGGGACGGATGGACATGAATTCTTACTTCCTCGATGATCTCGTTTGTTTCAGCTGGTTCGACTCCCGTCGATCATTCGTTAGTCCGCTTCCACTTTCTCTTTTTCGTGTGCGGCGATGATTTTGTCAACCTGGTCGCGCGGCACTTCCTCGTAGTGGTCAAACTTCGTCTTGTACAATCCTCGCCCTTGAGACATCGACCGAAGGATGGTAGAATATTTTGGAATCTCCGCCAGCGGAACCAGGGCCTTGATAATTTGAAAATGCCCGTCCGATTCCATGCCGAGGATCTTTCCGCGTCTGCCGGAAATATCGCCCATCACATCGCCCATGTATTCGTCCGGCACCGTCACTTCGATCTCGTTGATGGGTTCGAGCAAAATGGGCTTTGCTTCCATGAATGCTTTTCGAAATGCCATCGAACCGGCGATCCGGAATGAATTCTCGTCCGAATCAACTGAGTGGTACGAGCCGTCGAAGAGTGTGACCTTTACGTCGACCACTTCGTAACCGGCCAGAACACCGCGCACCATTGTGTCCACGACACCCTTTTCCACCGCGGGAACAAATCGCCCCGGCACCACACCCCCTACGATCGCATCTTCAAACTCGAACCCCGCTCCACGTTGTCTCGGCTCCATCTTAATCCAAACGTGACCAAACTGGCCGCGGCCGCCGGATTGCTTTTTGTGTTTGTACTCCACTTCGTTTGCTACGCCACGAATCGTTTCTTTGTATGGAATGCGAGGTTCGACGAGCTCGATGTCTACCCCGTAGCGCGCTTTGAATCTTTTGGTCACGATCAGTAAATGTAGTTCCCCCTGACCTCCGATAATCGTCTGATGCAGTTGCGGGTCGACGCTCACGACAAAGGTTGGATCTTCTTCGTGCAGTGCGTGTAATCCCGTCGCGATCTTGTCCTCGTCCCCTTTCGATTTCGCGTGGATGGCCATGCGGATCACGGGGTTGGGGAAAATCGTCTTCGGGTATTCAACGGAGAACGCCTTACTGCTGAGCGTGTTGTTCGTGTGCGTATCTTTGAGTTTCACCACAGCGCCGATATCACCCGCGGCGAGTTTGCCGACTTCCTTGCGCTCTTTGCCGTTCATCAAGAACAGCTGCCCCAGCCGTTCGAATTTTCCGTTGGCTTCGTTGACCATATCCATCCCCGGAATCACCGTTCCAGAATACACCCGGAAGAAGGAAAGTTCCCCGACGTGCTCTTCGGCCATTGTGCGGAAGACGAACAACGAAGGCTGAGCGGTCACATCCGGCGCCACCTTGATCTCCTGCTTCGCGTGAAGGTTCGATGCCACGACTGCGCCCCGGTCTTTCGGCGAAGGTCCGTAGGTGGTGATGAATTCGAGCATCTGCGTTATCCCAATGTTCATGGTTGAACCAAGGCACAGGAGCGGAAAAATCTTGCGCTCGTTCAAGGCCTTTCGTAGCCCGCGCTCGAGGTCTTCCTGTTGAAGCGTTCCCTCTTCGAAAAACTTGTTCATCATTGCCTCGTCCATTTCGGCAATCTTTTCAATCAGCTCTTCGTGAAGGGCTTCGGCTCGTGATTTCAGCTCAGCAGGAATTTCCATTTCCGTCATCTTGCCGGATCCATCGCGTGCAAAGAAGTACATTTTCATCTTCAGCACATCCACAATCGAATCAAAGGGCAACCCTTGGTTTACGGGAAACTGCACCACCGTCACATCGTGGCCGAATCGTTCTTTCGCAGTCGCAAGGGCGTGCTCAAAGTCGGCATTCTCGTTGTCCAGCTTGTTCACCACAAGCATCGTCGGCACGTTGAGCGAGCGTGTGTAATTCCAGACGATCTCGGTTCCTACCTCGACGCCTTCCACCGATTTTAAAAAAGTTACCGCGAGGTCGGAAACTCGAAGTGAGCTCAACACCTCACCCGTGAAATCCGAGTATCCCGGTGTATCGAGTGCATTGAACTTCCATCCCTGCCAAAAGAAATGGGTTAACGAAGCGTTGATAGAAATCTTTCGCTCAATTTCATCGGGATGGTAGTCACAAACGGTTGAGCCATCTTCCACTCGTCCTAGGCGGTTGATGGCTCCAGCGTTGAACAACATCGATTCGGTGCACGTGGTCTTGCCGGACCCGCCGTGCCCGATCAATGCAATGTTGCGGATTTTTTCCGCGGGGTATTCCTTTTGCGTTGCTTGTGCCACAGCGCTACTCCTTTCGTCGATATCGAATGTGGGTTCCGCAACGGAGATTGCGCGGAACGAGGCTCTTCAAGTGTGAAGTGCTGTTAGTTTGATTGATTGGGAAATCTTCCGAAGAACGAAGCGAAGCGGTTGATAATGCTCGCAATGATGTTGGAAACGCGGTTGATCGGATCTTCCAACCGTTGCTGGACGCGTTCTTCAAACTGCACGATATTTTCGGACATCTTCTTGAACGATTCGAGCGACCCTTTGAACAAATTTACCTGGTCATCAATTTTGGTTGCGATGGATTTCATTTTCTCAGAGACAATCTTCAGGTTTTCCAGCAAAGGCCCGATGCTTTTGTTCAGCTCTGCCAAATCTTTTTGTGCCAAATCGATCACTCCCTTCAGGCGCACGAGGGTTACGATGAGGTAGATGCACAACGCTGAGGCGCTCAAGAGCGCAAGAAGTTGTCCGAGTTGGATGTAAGCTTCCACGGTCGTGGTTCCTTTTGGTTAGGATTGTCGGGGTGATTCGCCGCCCTGTTTGCTTCGGGCGTCGGCAAGAATGCGTTCGGCTTCACCCATAATCGTATCCGCTTTGCGGCGTGCATCGGAAACCATCTCGCTTGATTTTTGCCGTCCTTCACTAATAATCTCCGTGGCCTTCGTCCGTGCTTTGGCCATGTATTCCTGAGCATCATCCACAAAGTCTCCTGCTCGGCCTTTGAGTTCTGCACGAAGTTCGTGCCCCGCCTTGGGTGCGTAGAGCAGTGCCAACACCGCCCCGACCACACTGCCGGCTATGAATCCTACGATCACGCCTTTTGCCATACCCTCTTCTTGTTCGTCTGCCATTGTCGTTTCTCCTTATACTGTCACTAGGTCGCCTTCAAAGTAGAAAGTTGAATTCCTAGAAGCAATCTTCAATCGTGAGAATGTAACACTGAGAGATCCGGCTTGCCTGCACTGATCCAGGCGGTGTACCAGTAGCTCGCAACACGCGAAACAGACTGGCGCATTCTGCGCTCGACCATTCCGTTCAATAAGTTGTTGTAGCGAGTGTAATACAGTTCGCTGTATTCGTACTCCACTCTATCCCCCCGTTTCTTCATCTTGAAAAGCTCGGCTTCAGGAATTCCCTCCTTGGCCTTCAAGTCGAGCGCAAGGACAGAGTCCACCAACGAATAGCTTTCGAGAATAACGGAAAATGCTCGTTCAAGCGGGTCGGAGAATTGTTCAACCGGTTCCGGGCCAATGTGGAATTTCGCTCCGAAGAGTTCAGGAATCTTGGCCTCCCATCGGCTGTGCAGGCCTTTTTGATTGGACATTTGCCCATCATAGTTCTCGGCCGAATGCAGCGGCACGTGTGCGTCGGCAACGTAGTGACCAAGATTTGCTGTGTAGAAGAGAATCTGCTCTTTGTTCTTCTCTTTCATTGACTGCGTAAGTCGTTCTGTGAATTCTGCAATGCGCCACGGAACCGTTCCGTTCGCATCGACTGTGTCTTTACCAAATTTCTTTATGGCATCCGCGTAAGCCCGTGGCAGCGAACTGAAGGGATATTTCCCGTAACGGTCGGCGTCGATGAAATGGAATGGTCCTTCGTTTTTGTCGGCAAAGCGGCGCTGGTCCGGGTCGATGGATCGTTCCCGAATTGAGTCGATATTAGCTTCGAAGAAGGGGCGCATCTCGTTCGGCAGCGAGAGCACTGCATAGTGATTGATCTTTCGGTGAGCCCAGTACCCCCAACTTTTGGCATCAGTGGGAGAGAGAAGGATTGCAAATGCAATGCCCGTGATGAGTGTAGCGGGTAGGAGCAATTTCTTCATGAATTCCTTTTGAGAGAAAAGATCCGCTCCCATTTTTTCAAACGAGAGCGGATGGATAGCTATCGGATCTTCTTCTTATGACGCATCTTTCTCAAGCGTTTCTTGCGCTTATGGGTTGCCATTTTGTGGCGTTTCCGCTTTTTCCCACTCGGCATGTGCCTCCTCCTTTCGTTTAGTTGTTGAGTGTCTGTGGATTATGTTGCGTCAACAGCTGCTTGGCCCGCTGACCGACTTCGCTTTCCGCATCCTGTGCAACGACCTTCTTGAACCATTCATTCGATGCTGCCAGATCTCCCGACGAAAGCGCTACGATGCCAAGGTTAAATTTCGCGTTTAAGTGCTTTGGGTTGATCTTCAAGACTGATTCCATCTCTCGCTTCGCTGAGGCCATGTCACCATTTTCTTTGTAACAAATGCCGAGATCGACGCGCGCATTTTCGTCTTTTGGGTTCTTGTCTAAATATTTTTTGTAGGAGGCGATCGCTTTATCCCAAAACCGATTGTCGTGAAGATGGTTTGCCAGGTCGAGGAGCAATTTGAAATCGTTCGGGTTTGCCTTCACTTGATCTTCGAGTTCTTTCAAGTGCTGCAGCGCCTCCATGTTCGCCCCAGGCGATTCAGCCGAAGCAGGCGAATTGGCCGCGCGCGTTGAGACGGCCGCTGGCTTTTGGATTTCAGAGACAATCAACACAAGAGCTATGACCGCGAACAGACCCAGAATGATTTTCCACGGCGGCAGTATGCTTCCTGCCTGATTTCCCTTTTTGCTTTTCTCGCGCTTTTCGTGTCTGGAGGAAGAGCCACTAGCGGACCGCGCGTTCGCAAGGGGTGAGCCACACGTTCTGCAATTGCTCGAACCGACCACATTCTCTACTCCGCACGAAGGACACACGAGCGAAGAGGATGCGTGCGGTAATCGTTCGGCAGCTACTTCAGTTGGCCACTCTACAGGCTTGCCACAGTGAGTGCAGAATTTTGTTCCCCATTGAAGTTCGGCCTGGCACGATGTGCAAACAATTCGAGGTTTCATTTACGGTTTCTGAATTTTTTTCAAGTTCTCGTCAACAAGATGTTTCAATTCTTTAGAAACTTTGAAAATGGGAACGAAGTGCTCGTTCACCATCACTTGCTCTCCGGTACGAGGATTACGCGCCATGCGGCCTTTTCGTTTCTTCACCTTGAAACTTCCAAAGCCTCGGATCTCGATGTTCCTTCCGTTCCGCATCGAATCGATGACCGTTTGGATGAAGCCATCCACCACCGCTTCCGTTTCGACCTTCGTCAATCCGGTCGCCGTTGCGATGATGTCCACAATGTCCGCTTTGGTCACGTCAACCTCCGCAAATGTTAGTAGGGCTGATATTTGTACTGCAGCACGGGTTGGTCTAGAAATTCTTCTTTGATGCCCGCAAGCTTCGAGGCGGTCTCTCCCAACATTCGTTCGATGAAAGGAATTCGCTTTACTTCTCTCACCGTTCGTGGTTTTCCGGATATTCCGCCCATCTTTGCCGCAATCTTGATCGCATCTTCGAATGTGCCAAGTGTATCGACGAAGCCAAGTTCGTACGCCATTTTTCCCGTGAAGACTCTGCCGTCGGCATATTTCTTTACGTACGCCTCTTTCAGATTTCGTTCCTTCACAACGACGCCGACAAATTGCCCGTACACGTCCCCGATGAGGTCGTTTAGGTATGCTCTTTCTTCTTCCGTCGTTTTGCGGAAGGGAGAGCCGATGTCCTTGAATTTCCCGGACTTAAATGTCGATTGGTCGATGCCAATCTTTTTCATCAACTCGTTCACGTGCAAAAATTGAAAAATTACTCCAATGCTTCCTGTAAGCGTACCGGGATTCGCAACGATCTTATCAGCCCCGCACGCAACGTAATAGCCTCCGCTGGCGGCAACGGACCCCATCGACACAACAACGGGCTTCCCCGAGTCGCGTGTCCTTCTCACCTCTTCGTAAATTTCTTGGCTTGCGGAAACTCCACCACCGGGCGATTCGACGCGAAAGACGACCGCCTTGATGGATTTGTTTTCGCGGTATTTCTTAAACTGCCGGACGATACTTTCCGAAGAGTAGATCGGTTCATTCAGCACGACAATCGCGACCTTTTCGCCATACGTCGAACTTGATTCATCTTCCGGTTCACTCAAAATGAACGAAAAAAATGTGAACAAGAAGAGTCCAAACAGGGCGATGAATGCGGCAATCAAGCCGAGTACCCACTTTGCAGTCTTTGACATTTACTTCCTTGCGGGTGTAAGTTGTTGATTTACATTAGATTATAAGAAGAGAATGGAGGAAAGTCAATGAACCTACAATAACGAAAAAAGCCAGACTTCTTTAAAGAAGATGGGCTTTTATATTCGGCAGGGTTATTCGTGTTCGGCCAGGAATCGTTCCGCGTCAATTGCGGCCATGCAGCCAGTGCCCGCGGCACTAACGGCCTGGCGATAGACGGAATCAGCCACGTCTCCCGCTGCAAATACGCCGGGGATATTGGTAGCTGTGTTCTTCCCTCTTGTGAGAAGGTAGCCGACGGAATCCATTTCGAGCTTCCCCTTGAACAAATCCGTGTTCGGCTGGTGGCCGATGGCCAAGAAGAGTCCGTCGCACGTGAAATCCGAAACTGCCCGGGTCTCCAGATTCCTCAACCGAACGGCGTAGACTTTCTTGTGCCCCATTTCGTTTGTGGTGCCGAGAACTTCCTCCACCGCACTATCCCAGACGAAATCGATCTTGGCATTCTTCACCGCACGCTCCTGCATTACTTTCGAAGCTCGAAGTTCGTGGCGCCGATGTACGACCGTAACGCGGGCTGCGTGTTTAGTGAGATACGTTGCCTCTTCCATGGCCGTGTCTCCGCCGCCGACGACCACGACGTGTTGATTCTTGAAGAAGAATCCATCGCACGTCGCGCAGGCAGAAACGCCGTAGCCCATGTAGGTATTCTCTGAAGGAAGCCCCAGTAACTTTGCTGTTGCACCCGTGGCAACGATGACCGTCTCGCCGAAATGTTCGACCCCATCAGCGACAACGCGGAATGGACGCTTCGTGAAGTCGACCTCGTCGACCAGTTTGAATTGACAATCTGCACCGAAACGCTGAGCCTGTTTGCGCATCGTGTCCATCAGGTCTGGGCCCATGATGCCCTTTTCAAATCCGGGATAATTTTCGACTTCAGTCGTGATCGTGAGTTGACCGCCCGGTTGTTGACCTTCGAAGACGATCGGGCTGAGGTTTGCTCGTCCAGTGTAGAGCGCGGCGGTCAGACCAGCCGGGCCGGAGCCAATAATGATCACTTTATGATGGTTGTCTTTCATAGCGTGTTTGTCAATAACTGTTTCAAGATCTTCACTCTGCGTTCTCAGCGCTCTCTGCGGCTATTTTGTTCTTCGAGACTCCCGAGACACTATCCAGAATTGCATTTGCGTTTCGTGAAAGTCCCGAACGCTTTGTTCTCTTAATCGGACTCTTCCGAAATCGTTCGGTGAATTCCTCCTGCCTCATCAGCGACAGGTCAGAAAGCGCCGGAGCCTTGTTGAATTCTCTCGGCTGAAAAGCCTTCTCCCTCGTTTCCTGCTGAAACCGATTCCACGGACAAACATCTTGACAGATGTCGCAGCCGTAGACCCAGTTCTCAAAGTCGGGCGTTAGCTCCTTCGGCAACTCGCCGCGATGCTCGATGGTAAGGTACGAAATGCATTTGTTCGAATCGAGCACATATTCCTCTACAATTGCGTCCGTCGGGCAAGCATCGATGCACGCCCGGCAGAAACCGCAAAAATCAAGAAACGGTTCATCGTACTCTAGCGTAGCATCGACGATTATTTCGCCAAGGAATATCCACGAGCCGAATTCTTTGGAGATAACATTCGTGTGCTTCCCAATCCAGCCGATGCCCGCACGCTGTGCCCACGCTTTGTCCATCGCGGGACCGGTATCGACATAGAGTTTTGCGTGGGCGCCTGGAATTTCGACGGCGATGAATTCCTTCAGCAGTTCCAAACGCTCTGTCAGCACAATGTGGTAGTCATCGCCCCACGCGTAGCGCGAAATCTTGCCCACCTCCGGATTCGCCGAGTGCGGTTCGGGGGTGTAGTAATTCATCGCGACGCTGATGACCGATTTGGCGTTTGAAAGAACATTACGCGGATCGATGCGCTTTTCACGCTCTCGACCCATCCAATCCATCGATGCGCCGTAACCACGGTCCAACCACTCCCGAAGATGGGCGCCTTCTTGTGCCAGTTCCTCGGCGCGAGCCACGCCTACTTTTGAAAAACCCAACTGCAACGCCTTTGCTTTGATGCGATGCGTCGCGGTCATTCAATAGGAAGGTAAGTCAGAATAATACAAAAGCATCTTCGTCATTCGGTTTCTCTACCCAAATCTCTTGCTCTCGAATCTCAACCGAATACGTTTTAAGTTTGCCGTTTCCGTTCGTGGCGTTTCCAGTTCGCAGGTCAAAGTTCCAACCGTGCATCGGGCAGGTCACAGTGCAGTTATTGACTTCACCCTGATGGAGAACACTAAAATGTTGGTGTGGACAATTGTTTTCGACCGCAAAGAATTCTCCATCCACCTGAAACACGACAAGCTCTGTCTTCCCCAGCTGCCAACGCAACGGAAGCTGGGGTGAGATGAAGTCAAGTCTACCCGCTCGAAGAAACTCTTTCTGCATGGTAGCAACTCAACTCAATCGAAGCGTTCGGTCGATGGCAAACCCCTTTTCCGCTGATTTCAGCGTAACAGCCTCCACGTTTGAGTCGTGCTCGAGAAAGAGAATCCACTTTTCTTCATACGCGCGCGGTATGATCTTCTTTTTCTCCTCCAACGTTACAAGGGGGCGTAAATCGTACCCCATAATGTACGAAAGCGGAAGATGAGAGGCCGTTGGGATCAAATCGCAACAAAACAACATCGTTGTTTTTCCGTCGGAAATTTTCGGGAGTTGTTGAGCAGCTGTATGTCCGTTACAGACTACCAGGTCGATGCCGGGAAATAGTTCGAATTCCCCATCCACAAACTCCAGCACACCTTGTTCTTTGAGCGGCATGAAATCGTCTGCCATAAAACTTCCACGGTCCTTTTCAGTGGGCCGCAGTGCTTGTTCCCAATGCTTCTGTTGCACATAGTATTTCGCGTTCGGAAAGGTCGGTACGACTTTGCCATCCACTCGAACCGTCGAGCCACCTGCGTGGTCAAAGTGCAAGTGCGTGAGGATGACGTCGGTAACCTCATCGGGCCTCACGTTCAATTGCGCAAGCGACTTGACCAATTCCATTTCGGAATTATCCAATCGATAAATATCCTTCAGCTTGTCGTTCCACTTGTTGCCGTTGCCGTCGTCGACAAGAATGGTCTTCCCGTTTCCACGGATCAGCCAGCACCGCGCGGCGAGACTAATACGCTGTCGCTCATCGGGTGGGTTCGTTTTGCTCCAGAAGACCCACGGCACAACGCCGAACATCGCGCCACCGTCGAGCGCAAATCGCCCCGTTTCGATTGAGTGAACTTCGTAGTTTCCGATTTTCATCTAATCAACTATTGGTAATCGCTTTACGCGGCAGCTGTTTTTGTTTGCCACAGAGACACGGAGAACGCAGAGAAGAATAATTGTCAATGAACTTCCCTTTTTCAATCTTTCTCTGCGGGCTCTGAGTCTCGGTGGCGAAAATTGCTGTGTAGCGGAAGCTTGGTCGAAAAAAAAGTCGGTTCACTCTTGCGAACGAACCGACTGGAATGGCATCATCAACCGCTTACTTCCGGAAACGAGAGGTCGCTGGCGAAAGCTCCGCGAACTGACGTTCCGGATGCAAAGTCTTCGCCCGTTCATACAACACTTCTTCCGTCTCAACAATTTCCGGGTTCG